>WNEY01000005.1_pt1 | contig 92502 bp, 80 predicted proteins | sample 5400531 | NCBI WGS metagenome assembly WNEY01 (sample SAMN13153338, study PRJNA577476) | soil metagenome | isolation source: 200 cm saprolite under Douglas fir tree site 1 | place: USA:California | collected 2015-04-18 | reverse complement strand
CGGTCTACGGATGAGCCGAGGTCGATGTGAGCGCGGCGACGAGCACCGCGACGAGTGCTAGTCCCCCCAGTGGAATCAACGCGATCCATCGCGGTTCGTACCGCAGGTGCATGTAGTAGGCCACAACAAGGCTCGCCTTGATCGCGGCAAGGACGACGAGGATGGTGATTGTCTCGAGCCGCGGCAGGCCGATGCTGTAGACATTCAGTTCGATGAAGGTCACGGCGGCGAGGATTGCAAACACGAGGACGTAAGGGCGCTTCCGAACCTCCTCGACCGGAGCCGTTCCCGTTGCCATCGCGGTTGCCATCCACCACCTCAGATCAGGTACACGATCGTGAATAGGAAGATCCAGACCACATCCACGAAGTGCCAGTAGAGCCCAACGAGTTCCACGGCTTCGTGATTCTCTTTCGTGAATCCGCCTTTGAAGGCCTTCCGGGTGACGTACGCCATGCCGATCACGCCAGCAGTCACGTGAGAGCCGTGGACGCCCGTCTGCGCGTAGAATGTCGGGCCATACAGGGGATTCACGTTGAACGGTGCACTCTTGAACGTGAGGTGCTCGCCGAAGTACAGATGTTGGTACTCGAACGCCTGGATGCTGAGGAAGGTGATCCCGAGCAACAGGGTCGCCGCGAGGAACAGGCGGAGGCGCTTCTGATTTCCACGCTCGATCGCCCCCAGCGCCTCGACCATCGTCAGGCTGCTGCAGATCAGGATAAACGTATTCAGGCCCGTGAGCGGAACATTCAGGATCTCCCCTGGCGTGGCCCACGCCCCTCTGAACGCATCGGTGCCGGGCACGGTCGTCCGCAGTCGCACGGTCCACGACGTGCCAATGACGGCCGAGAAGAGCATGATCTCGGTCGCGAGGAAAAGCCACATCCCGAGCTTTCGGGCGCTGACCCGCGGAAACTTCGACTCGATCGAGGAGATAGCGCCGTAGAAGGCGCTCGATGGCCGCTGCAGGTCTTGGTGGATCCAGCCGCCCAACCCTCCGCCGAAAATCGCGAGACCGACGAGGAGCATTGGGACGCTGACGGAGACAATTCCGACGTAGCCGACGCCCATCCCGATCGCGATGATCACGGGCCACGGGCTACCGTGATGCTCCTCTTCCTCGCCCGTGGGTTCCGGGTGCGCCATCTGCCTCGGACCGGCGCAGTGGATAATCCGGCTCGCTATAACGTCTTCGCTTTGTCCGGGTCGACCCCACTCAGTTCGGTCGTAGGACCCATGCGTCGTGCGCGAGGCTCAGGAACAGGTCGCGGGATTTCGACCACTCGATGAGCCAAGTCGGAACGGGGATTCGCGGGCCCTCGAGTCGAAATCGCATGCATCCGCCGTTCGATCCGAAGTGAATAAAGCCATCGTCGTTTGTGCTGATTTCAATTCTTAAGAGGTATAACGCGCCGCGCGGCTCGCGATAATGACCGGCCGATCGAGATCGCTCAGTGGGCAGGCGCGACGGTCCAATCTTCGTACAACGAAACTGCTTATAGTCGCCTTCCGGATGGGGAGCCGCCCGGGATTCTCCATGCCGACCGTCCGGCGGATGAAGGCGAAGCTCGCGCTCATGGGCGAGGGCGGAGTCGGGAAGACTTCGCTGATCCGACGGTTCGTCCTGAACGAGTACCAGGATACGTATCTCCATACGATCGGCACGAAGGTGAGCAAGATTGAACTCGCGGTCCCGTACGGCGCGGACATCGAGGTCCAGATGGGCATGTCGATTTTTGATATCATGGGCCAGCGGGGGTTCAAAGATCTCGTGAGCGAGGCGTACTACCACGGCGCCCAGGCGCTCATGGGCGTCTGCGACTTCACGAGGAAGGACAGCCTCTACGCCTTGAACGCCTGGATTCCGTCCGCGCTCGAGATCGCGGGGGACGTGCCGGTCTTTCTGGTTGTGAACAAGAAGGACCTGCAAGAACGACGGGCGATCACGGAGGACGATATCCGGACCCTCGCGGAGCCGTTCAGCGCGCCTTACATCTACACCTCAGCTCGGACCGGCGAATTCGTCGAGGACGCGTTCAACGCCCTCGCGATTGAGATTGTCGACAGGGCCTTCCAGCTGGAACAGGCCCGCTCCGTCGAACGCGGATTGCGAGAGAGGGTCCTCTCGCTGTTGGAGAAGCGGGGGTCCTTGGGCCTGAAGAAGAATCAGTTCTTCGAAATCCTTCGCGGCGTGAATTTCGACGATCTCCAAGCGGAGCTCGCCCGGCTCGAAGGGGAGGGCCTCGTCACGGTGATGTGGTCCGGGGCCTCCGACTTCACCGCAGTCATCACGCCGCAGGGCGCGGCAGCCGCCGGACGACCGTTGACGTGGGAAGAAGAGTAACACGCCCCCAGTCGGGAGGCCAGCGCACGAAGAAGTCCCAGCTCGAGCGAATCTTGCAATCCCTCGATCCGCTCCCGGACCCCGCGGCGCCCGCGGAGCAGTATCCGACGCCGGCCGGCATCGCGGCCGAGGTCGCATACCTCGCAACCGCGAAAGGCGATATCGTGGGTCGGACAGTCATCGACCTCGGTTGCGGGAACGGCGTCCTGGCGATTGCGGCGAGTCTCCTCGGTGCCTCCGGAGCCGTCGGAGTCGATTCGGATCCGGCTGCCATTGAGGTCGCGCGGCGCAACGGAGAACGAGCCCGCGTGGAGGTGGAATGGCGCCTGGGCGACGTGCGAACCGTCCGGGAGCCGTTCGATACGATCCTCATGAATCCACCCTTCGGTTCTCAAACGCGGCACGCAGACATTGTCTTCTTCGACGCCGCGCTCGCGCGAGGTCGGGTCATCTACTCATTCTTGAACGCGAGGTCCGAATCGTTCGTTCGGCGGCACATCGAGTCCCAGGGTGGAACCGTCACGGATCGCATCGCATACGCGTTCCCAATCCGGCACATGTTTCCATTTCACCGCGAGGAGCTCCGCGATGTGGACGTCGTCCTCTACCGCGTCAAGACGGCGAAGGGCTAAATACCGAGGTCCCCTGTTCGCCAGGAACGAAGGGGTGAACCGAGCGAATGGAACCGAAGATGGTCCTCCCGGGGGATGAGATCGCGGTCGCGGAGGAGTTTGAGCCCGGCGAGGGGACGTACGAACGGAACGGCCTCGTGTTCGCGGCGACGCCGGGCGTTCTCGTGCTGGATCCAGAGAACCGGGTCGCCCGGGTGCGGGCATTCAACCCGCCGGCCGAGCTCAAGGTCGGGGACATCGTGTACGGCGTCGTCGACGATATCCGGGGGATGATGGCGACCGCGACGGTCCTCGCGCTGCATGGCCGCGCTCGGCAAATCAGCGGTGAAGCGGAAGGGACGATTCACATTTCGAATGTATCCGAGGAGTACACGGAGGACATCCACGACATGTACCGCCTCGGGGACGTCATCCGCGCGAAGGTGATCCAAGTCAAACCGTCCCTCCAACTGACGACCGCGGAGCGAGACCTGGGCGTCGTGAAAGCCCTTTGCTCGGTCTGTCGCGGGCCGCTCGAGTTACGGGGCAGAGATCTCTATTGTCCGCGCGACGAGCGGACGGAGCGCCGGAAGCTCGCGGCCGACTACGCTGACCTTCGTCTCTCCGTTCCCGCGAGCGAACTCGGCGGCGGGACGGTCGCCGAGAAGCACCGCGAGCCGCGGGGAGAGGGCCAGGATCGCGGAGGACGCGATCGCGGACGAGGGGGAGGGCGCGATCGGTTCCGAGATCGCGGCGGGGGCCGGGGCCGCGAAGGGCGGGGCCCTGGTGGTCGCGGCGGACGCGATCGAGATCGCGGACGTCGCCACTGAACCCGCAAGAATCGCTGACGGTTCCGTTCCGATAATTAGCATCAAGAACCGAAGGCAAAGGGATAAGAACGTACGCTGTAATAGCAGCGTTCAGAGGTCGTGAATGCCTCCTTCCAACGAGGAAGTGTTGAAGGAACTCGCTCGCCTTCGCACCGAGATTCAGCAGCTCCGCGAGGTCGTAAGCGCGTTGTTCAACGCGGTCTTCGAGGAAGGGGAAGAAGACTGGGACTCGGTCCCGGAGAAGGACGAGTTCAACCTCTACAACTGATTTCTTCGCCCTCGACCTCGACGCCCAACTCGGGTGGCAGGACCCCTTCGGGCCGCTCGCGGCTGCGATCCCGTTTGATGGGTGACCCCCCTTGCGGCGGTCCCTGGAAACGAAAACCTGACCGGGCGATCCGATTGTTCGCGGCCAGACAAAGTCATAAGCCGCCCGTCCGTTCCGCGGGCCGTGGGACGGCCGGACCGGTATCGTCGACAGACGGTCCTCGCGGAAATCGGTGCCGAGGGCCAGCGGGCGTTATCCCGCGCTCACGCCGCGGTTGTCGGCTTGGGAGCGCTCGGCAGTATCTCCTCGGACCTCCTCGCCCGCGCGGGCGTCGGCCACCTTCGCCTCGTCGATCGGGACGTTGTCGAGCTTACGAACCTGCAGCGGCAGTCTCTGTACTCGGAATCAGACGTCGACCGGCCGAAGGCGGAGGCCGCGGCGGAGCGTCTCCGATCCGTGAACTCGGAGATCGACATCGAAGCGGTCTCGAAGGACCTCCACTCGGCGACGGCGCGCGAAATCCTCCGCGAAGCCGACATCGTGCTCGACGGCACCGACAATCTCGAGACGCGGTTCCTCCTGAATGAGGCCGCAATCGACCTCGGCATCCCCTTTGTCTACGCCGGCGCAATCGCAACGTATGGGATGGTGTTCGCGATTCGCAGCCCGGACACGGCGTGCTTCCGTTGTTTCAACCCAAAGGCGCCACCGCCCGGGAGCCTCCCGACGTGCGAGACCGCGGGCATCTTCAACGCCGTGTCCGCGCAAATCGGCGCGATCCAGACGGGGGAGGCTCTCCGATTGCTCCTGGGGGAGGCGCCGTCGGGAGATCTGCTCATCATTGACGGTTGGCGCCCGGAGATACAGAAGATTCACGTGGCCCGGCGGCCCGACTGCCCTGCGTGCGCCCTCGGCGAGCGGGAGTATCTCGGGGCGAAGAGGGCCCAGGTGTTGGTCTCCTTGTGCGGGAGCGACACGATTTCCCTTGACCCCGTCCACCGCGGGGCGATCGACTTGGAGGTGCTCGCGCGGCGGCTCGAGGCACTCGGATCGGCGCGCCGGGCGGGCGGCGTCCTCGTGGTTGATGTGGAGGGCCGACGCATCACGATTTTCGCCGACGGACGCGCCCTGATTCGTGGCGTGAACAGCGAGGCGGAGGCCCGGACGGTGTACGCCAAGTACGTGGGGATCTGAGATGGCCCAGAAAGGCGTGCTCCTTCTGAGCGGCGGCTTCGACAGTCCCGTCGCGGGCTACCTCATGGCCCGCCAAGGGCTCGACCTCATCGCGGCTCATTTCTCGCTCGAACCGATCACGGACGACGCGGCCGCGATCAAGGCGCGGACCTTGTGTGGGCTTCTCGGCATCGGATCCCTGTACGTCGTCCGCGTGGGGGAGTCGTTCGCGGAGGTCGCCCACGCCGCGAACCGTCGGTTCTACTTCGTCCTCACGAAGCGCCTCATGGTCCGCCTCGCGGACGGAATCGCAGATCGGGAGTCGGCCGACGTCCTCGTGACCGGGGAGAACCTCGGCCAGGTTTCGAGCCAGACCCTCGCGAGCCTCCGGGCGATCGACGCGGTCGCCCGCCATCCGATCGTCCGTCCCCTGATTGGCTTCGACAAGCAGGAGATCGTGGACCGCGCGAAGGCGATTGGCACTTACGAGGTCTCGAAGGGCCCGGAAATCTGCGACCTGCTCGGGCCGCCGAAACCCGCCACCCACGCGCGGCTGGACCAAATCCTCGCCGAGGAGGCGAAGATCGATTCAGAACGCCTCATCGCTTCCTGCCTCGCGGGCGTCGCGGCGGAAAAGTTGAAGGGGGACGGGTCCGCTGTTCCGGTCCCCTCGAGTCCCAGGTCTGCCCGATGACGTACTACTTGCTCAAACCGTGCCGGACCGCGACCGCCTTCATCTCGACGCTCAAGAAGGCGCAACGGGTGGACCTCACGGCGGCCGCCGAGCGCCTGCGGACCCAGGGCTGGCATGTGAGCGACGTGAAGGTCATGCTGATCCTCGAAGGCGAGCCGGAACTCACCCTCTACGAGAGCGGCAAGATTCTCGTGAAGACGGACGACGAGCGACTCGCGCGGGAGGCGGTCGACCGCGTCTACCAAGCCATCGGACCCATGGCCCCGATCCCCGCCGCGGCGTGACGCTGTCTCGTCGAACGCAGGCGCTTCCGAGAAGCTATATACCCCTCCCCGCGAATGATAGTCGCGAAGGAGGACCCGTTTGAGGCGCCGAGCGGCACTTGCGATGGCCGTCGTCGGCTTGCTTCTCGTCGCGGGAATCGCATACTTGGGCTCCTTCGCGTCCGGGACCCTTTACATCTACGTGCGGGATGCGCCGGCCGACTGGAAGCACCTGACCGTCACGTTCTCAGACATCCAAGTCCACCGCGCAGCGGCCGGCAACGCCAGTGGTTGGACCTCCCTGCCGCTCTCCGCTCCCACGATCGACTTCATCGCGCTCGGGAATCTCACGAAGCTCCTCGCCTTGGACCGGGCTGCTGCGGGCAAGTACACGCAGCTTCGGCTCGTCGTGGATGCCGTGGATGGCGTCCTGGCGGACGGCACGCCCATCACGCTGACCGTCCCGGATGGCGTCCTCAAGACGGTCCTCCCGTTCACCATCCCGGGGAGCGGCGCGGTGAGCGTGACGCTCGACTTCGACCTGGCAAGTTCCATCCACCTGGCGGGCGGGACCTGGATTTTCCGTCCCGTCCTTGGGTCAATTCAGGTGACCTGAGCCCACGGTTGTCGGTGGGGTCGACGCATCTCCGTCGGCGTAGAGGCCAACGTCGGCGACGAGGAAGCCGACCCAGGGACTCTACGGGTGGCGGGCGGTACTCCGCCCCGCCGTCACTCCCCATACCGGCGTTGCCGCATCTGGTACGACCGTAACGCCCGGAGGAAGTCGATTTTCCGGAAACCGGGCCAGTACACGTCGACGAAATACAGCTCCGCGTACGCGAGTTGCCACAGGAGGAAGTTCGAGATGCGCTCTTCGCCGCTCGTCCGGAGGACCAAGTCCGGATCCGGGAGGTCGGCCGTGTATAGCCGTTTCGAGAAGAACTTCTCGTCGACGTCGGCCGGGTCCACCTTGCCGGCCTGCGCGTCGCGTACGACATTGCGAATCGCCAAGAGGATTTCCTCCCGACCGCCGTACGCGACCGCGACATTGAACCGGTATTGGTCGTAGTCCTTGGTCCGTGCTTCCGCATACTCGATTGCATCGATTACTTCCGCGGGAAGGAGCTCGCGGTTCCCGAACACGCTCACGCGGATCTTGTGCCGATGGACCCGTTCGTCATCGCCGACCCTGCGGAAGTTCTCCGCGAACAGGTGCATGAGGTGCTGGACTTCCTCGCTCTCGCGGCGGATGTTCTCCGTGGAGAACGCATACACCGTGAGGATGCGGACACCGACGTCGAGGCACCACTCGAGCACCTCCTCCAGCTTGTCGCGGCCCTTCGTGTGGCCATCGAGGACGTTGCCCAGACCGATCTCCCGAGCGAACCGGCGGTTCCCATCCATGATGATCGCGACGTGATGGGGGACCGCGGCCTGCTTGACCTGATGGAGGAGGCGACGCTCGTACGCTTGGTAGGCGGCGTCGCTGATGATTTTCGAGATGTCCGTCGGCATCGACGAACTCCGCACGATTGGGACCGACCTATTTATCCATTCGCGGGAACGCCGCCGCCGGACGACTCGGGAGGTAGGTGAAGGCTCCGCGACTCCGATTCCTCCCAACGGACGAAGCAGTTTCGCGCAGCTCGGCCGCAAAGATATTTAAGGACGGTGCTCGGTTGGTCCCACCGTTCCATTCATCCCGTCAGTGTGATTTAGTGGCCTTATCGATGAAATTGGTTGATTATCAGGACCTTTATCGCAAGCTCGCGACCCCAGAGGACATCGACTTCCTCGCGGAGAACGCCGGGTACGACAAGGAACTTCTCCTAGTGATCTACACGCAGCGCGTCGTACGCGAGACGACGAAGAAGTTCTACCGCGTAAAGGCGCAGGCCCGTCGGCTGGCGTTCATGTGGCAGAACGGAGCGAGCCTCCTTGAGATTGCGCGCAAGTTCGAGTTCCCGCCGATTTTGACCGCTTTGATGGTCCTCGAGCAACGGAAAACTTCGCGGAAGCAATTCTGGAAGATGATCAACGATCTCGCCAGCGTCAAGGATCGTCGTCTCCGGCGGGAGCTCGAGGACGTGAATCGCACGGACATCGTCTACTCGCCCGAGGGCAGTGCCCGTCAATACGCGCGCGGACGGTGGGGCGAGGCAAAGCTCCACACCTGGCTCGACGCCCGCGGGCTCGTGTACGAGACGGAGAAGGATCTTCGCGCGAAGTACGACAAGACCCCCGACATCTTGTTGCACAAGCCGCTCGAGATGAACGGTTCGAGGAAGTACTGGATCGAGTCGAAGGCGACGTTCGGAGACCCCTACGAAATTCGGCGCCACCTCCGGAAGCAGCTCCAACCGTACAGCGACCTGTTTGGCGATGGGGCCGTCGTCTACTGGTTTGGCCACGTGGACGATCAACAGTACGAGCTGCCGGTGGGGGTTGACATCGTCAGCCCGCAGTTTTTCGAGACGCCGCCGGTCCCGTTTCCGTATGTGCCCGTCGGCGAGACTCCGCTCGAGGAGGCTCCGCTCCAACCCGGCGCGGTCGGTCTCCGGGAGTAGCCGCCGAAAACGTTTAAGGTCTCTCGTCGCATCGTCGCCGTGGTGCCGGAAGAAGAAGTCGTCCGGGTCCGCATGCCGCGAGGGAAGGACGGCGAAATTCTCGGAATCGCGGACCAACTCCTGGGAGCGTCGCGGATCCGCGTGATGTGCCAAGACGGAAAGAGCCGGCTCGGTCGGATCCCGGGGAAGCTGAAGAAGCGGATGTGGATCCGGGAGGGCGACCTCCTCGTCGTCAAGGTTTGGCAGTTCCAGGACGAGAAGTGTGACATCCGCCACCGGTATACGAAGACCGAGTCGACCTACATGAGCCGCCGCGGCCTCATCCCGAAAGCGATTAACATCTTCTAATCCGACCGCACAGTCGGAGGCCCACGCAGAAAGGACTAATAGTCACTACCGAATCGAGTCGGCCGGTGGACCGTCCGCGGAGCCACGGGGAAACTGATGTCTCCACGACCTCGGCCCGTGTCGAGAAGTCCCGTGAAGTCGTCGCGCGTCTCGAGGTTCGCCGGAGGTTCTATCGCGGGGGGTTCCTCATCTTTGCGGTCATCGTCGTATCGGCCGCTTCGGCCGTGATCGGTACCACCCCCAGCGCTTGGCCGTACATGCTCGCATGGGTCGGTTCGAGCCTTCTCGGCACCGCGGTGGTCCTTTGGTGGTTGTACATCGTCAGGGAGACAAGTCTGTACGCGGACGCAGGCCGGGAACTGCTTCAAGGCAAATGATTGCGGCGCCCGCAAAGCTCTTAGTTGACTGGACCGATTGTTCTGAGGAATGATTGGTGATCGTCGGATTCGGCAGTTGGAAATCCAAGTCGACGCGCTCCGGACGCGGGAGAAAGACTCGGCGACTCGCAAGACGTACGACGAGGTCTTCGACCACGCCGCCCTCCTCACAATTGCCCAGCTGATCACGGACGGGGTCCTCTCGACCCTCGACTACCCGGTGAGCACGGGGAAAGAGGCGAACGTCTTCCACGCCACGGGTCCGGATCGGCGCGCGAAGGCGGTGAAGATCTACCGGATCGCGACCGCGACGTTCCGGAACATCGCCGTGTACATCGAGGGCGATCCGCGCTTCAAGAAAGTGAAGCGGGCGACGAGGCCCACGCTCCTGGCCTGGGCCCAGAAGGAATACAAGAACCTCGTCCGGATGGCCGACGCCGGTGTCCGTGTGCCGGCCCCGGAACGGGTGCTCGACAACGTCCTCGTCATGGAATACATCGGGGACGAGACCCAGCCTGCGCCGTCCCTCCGCGAGGTCGTCTTAGAGGACCCGCACTCCGTCTTTAATGACGTCGTCGCGAACATGCGCGGAATCCGGGAGTCGGAACTCGTGCATGCGGACCTGAGCGAATACAACCTCCTGTGGTGGGCCGGACAGGTGGTCGTCATTGATGTCGGGCAGGCGGTCACCCTCGACCACCCGCGGGCGGCGGAGTGGTTCAAGAGGGACGTTGCGAACGTGGCGCGGTTCTTCAAGCGCCGGCGCGTCGACGTGACCCCGGCAAGCCTCGAGCGGGCGATCCTTGGAGGATAAGATGCTCTACGCTCGGATTTCCACCGAACGCATTGGCGTCCTGATCGGCTCGGAAGGCGCGACGAAAGAGCGCCTGCAGAAAGCGACCGGGACGCGGGTTGCAGTGGACTCCGCAACGGGCGAGGTCACGATCGACGAGTCGACGGCGAACGATCCGGTCCTGGCCCTCAAAGCCCGGGACATCGTCCACGCAATGGCGCGCGGATTCTCAGAGGACCGGGCGTTCCGACTCCTCGACGAGGACGCGTACTTGGAGATCCTCGACATCAAAGACTTCGCACATTCCAAGAACCGCGTCTCGCAAATTCGCGCGCGGCTGATCGGCACGCGCGGCAAGACGCGTCGGTTGATCGAGGAGCTTACCGGGGTCGACGTGAGTGTGTGGGGCCACACCATAGCACTGATCGGCGGATCGTTCGAGATGGGGATCGCGCGTGAGGCCGTCTTCATGCTCCTCCGCGGTAGCGAACACAAGACCGTATACCGGTTCCTCGAGCGGAAGCGGGCCGATCTCAAGGTCTACCAAATGGGCTTCTGACGCTCTCATGGAATCGAGCCGCGAAGATTGTTATAGGCGCATCGGAGTACGGCGGCGGGGCCCCACGTGCCAAAGTATGTTTACCTGTTCGAAGAGGGCAACGCCTCGATGCGGGACCTCCTCGGCGGCAAAGGCGCCGGCCTCGCCGAGATGACGCGTCTTGGGCTCGCCGTCCCGCTCGGCTTCACGATCACGACGAAGGCGTGCAACGCATACAGCAAGTCGGGGCGCTTCCCGCCGGGGATGTGGAAGCAGGTCGACGCCGCGCTTTCTCAGGTCGAGTCCAAAGGGGGTCGCCGGTTTGGGGACCCCGCGAACCCGTTGTTGGTTTCCGTTCGGTCCGGCGCGAAAATCTCGATGCCCGGGATGATGGACACGGTGCTGAACATCGGACTGAACGACTCGACCGTCGACGCTCTCGCCAAGGTGTCGCACGAGCGGTTCGCTTGGGATGCGTATCGGCGGCTCGTTTCGATGTACGGTCGGATTGTGAAGGAGATCGACGGTCGCAAGTTCGAAGCGATCTTGGACCGCCATAAAGAGAAATCCGCAGCCCGCAAGGACACCGACCTGGGCCTAGGCGAGCTGAAGGCGGTCGTGGCGGACTTCAAGGACTTGTACCGCCAAGAGGTTGGCGAGGAATTCCCCGCGGACGTGAAGTCGCAACTGCGGGAATCCGTCGCGGCGATCTTCCGATCCTGGAGGGGGAAGCGGGCGGTGGACTACCGGACCTTCAACAAGATCCCGCACACGCTCGGGACCGCCGCGAACGTCCAGATGATGGTGTTCGGCAACATGGGGCCCGACTCCGGCACGGGGGTTGCGTTCACGCGGAACCAAGTGACGGGCGCGAAAGAGCTGTATGGGGAATATCTCCCGAACGCCCAGGGGGAGGACGTCGTTGCGGGAATCCGAACCCCGATGAAAATCGCGGAGCTTCGAGGCAGCTATCCGGAGATCTACGCCGACCTCTCACGCGTCGCGGAGCGGCTCGAGAACCATTTCCGAGAGGCCCAAGACACCGAGTTCACCGTCGAGAGGGGGAAGCTGTGGATCCTCCAGACCCGGGCCGCCAAGCCTCCCGCCCGGGCCGCCGTGCGGATCGCCCTCGACATGGTTGGAGAGCACCTTGTTACGAAGCAGGAAGCCCTCCTCCGTGTCAAGCCGGATCATGTGATTCAACTGCTCCTCCCTCAGTTCGACGACGCGGCAAAGACCGAGGCGAGGCGGGCGGGCCAGTTACTCGCGATAGGCCTGAACGCTTCCCCCGGTGCCGCGATGGGCGTCGTGGCGTTCGATCCCGATGAGGCCGAGAGGATCGGGCGGGATGAGGGAAAGCCGGTCATCCTCGTGCGAGTCGAGACCTCCCCGGACGATGTGCACGGGATCCTTCATTCGAAAGGCGTCCTCACCGCGCGTGGCGGCGCCACGAGCCATGCAGCCGTCGTGACCCGGGGCCTCGGCATCCCGTGCGTGGCCGGCTGCGAGGCCATCCAGGTCGACTACGATGCGGCCGAATTCCGCGTCGGGGACAAGGTCGTTCGTCGCGGCGACCATCTCGCGATCGACGGCAGCACGGGCGAGGTCTTCGCGGGAGCGATTCGGACGATCGCTCCGGATTTCGAGCGAGAGGCCGACCTGCAGACCCTGCTCGGCTGGGCCGACGAGGAACGGGCACTGCAGGTGTGGGCGAACGCCGACTATCCGCGAGACGCGGCACGGGCGCGGAAGTTCGGCGCCCAAGGCATCGGCCTCGACCGCACGGAACACATGTTCATGGAAACGGATCGACTGCCGATCGTCCACGAGATGATCCTCGCCGCTCCCGAGTATCGGAAGGTCAAGCGGCAGCGCGATGCGTTGGCATCCCAGTTCGAGGCGGCGACAAGCGATCGACGCCACGAGCTCGAGGGCCGGCTCGCCGAACTCGACTCTCGCCTCGAGGATCTCTCGAGGCGGTACCTCGGATCCCTCGACCGCATCGGCCAAATGCAGCGGGACGACTTCGTCGGAATCCTGAGGGAGATGGCCGGACTCCCCGTGATCATCCGCCTCATCGATCCCCCGCTCCATGAATTCCTACCGCGGTACGAGACCTTGCTTGTCCAGGTGACGAAGCTGAGAATTGCGCGGGAGGAGCCCGAGGCGTTCGCCCGCATCGCCACCGCCGAGGAGGACCGGGCGCTCCTCGCCGAGGCCCGGAAGGCCGGCGGCTCGGATGTTGCCCGAGGGATCCAAACGCTCTTGCCGCGGAAGGAGCGTCTCCTCGAAGCCGTCAAGCTTTCCCGCGAAGCCAACCCGATGCTCGGCCTTCGCGGCTGTCGCCTCGGCATCATGTTTCCCGAGATCACCCGGATGCAAGTCCGCGCGATCTTCGAGGCGGCATGTCGCCTCAAGAGGGAAGGCGTCGATGTCCGGCCGGAAATCATGATTCCGTTGGTCGGCCTCCCGGAAGAGTTGCGGGTCGAGCGGGCCGCGCTCGAAGCGGAGGCGAAGAGCGTCATGGAGCGAGAGGGCGTTTCGGTCGCCTACAAGTTCGGCACCATGATCGAGATCCCGAGGGCCGCCCTCGTCGCTGACGAGATTGCCCGGCACGCGGAGTTCTTCTCGTTCGGGACGAACGACCTCACGCAAACGACGATGGGGTACAGCCGCGACGACGCGGAGCCCAAGTTCCTGCTCGACTACATCGAGGAGGGCATCCTGCCGAACAACCCGTTCCAGACGATCGATCGCGAGGGCGTGGGCCAGCTGATGCGGATGTGCGTCCAGCGCGGGCGCAAAGTCCGCCCGAATCTCGAGATCGGGATCTGCGGAGAGCACGGCGGGGACCCCGCGAGCATCGACTTGTGCCACGAGATCGGCCTCAACTACGTCTCGTGCTCGCCGTTCCGCGTGCCCGTGGCCCGCCTCGCGGCCGCCCATGCAACACTGCGACGCAAGATGCCCGCGTCCGAGGACCGCTGACCCGAGGCCCCGGCATGGCGGACTTGGCGACCTCTCCGTACTTTCTCCTCATCCTGCTCGTCGCCGCCTTTGCACTCCCGCTCGTCTACCTCGTCTGGATCCGGAACTCTGTTCGGTCCGGTCGGGAGCCCTGGTCCACGGTCCTGAAAGCGTTCTCGTGGGGTGCGGTGCTCAGCGTGATCATCGCCTTGGTCCTCAGCCTCGTGTTCATCCTGATTCTCAATCAAATCGGGCCCTTGAACGACTTCTTCGCCCGCCGATTCGCGGACCCGACCACCGCGATCGGAGTCCTCGTCGTCGCCCCGATCGTCGAGGAAGCCGCGAAAGGCGTCGGAGCGACGGCGGGCCGTCCGCAGACCCAGTCGAAGGCGGATGGCCTGGTCTACGGCGCGGCCGCGGGCCTCGGATTCTCCGCGATGGAGAACCTGTTTTACGCGCTCGCGGCGCTCTTCGTCATCGGCGTCGGTCCCTCCGGCTCCCTCGTCGTGGTCGGGGTGCGATCCTTTTCCTCTTCGTTCCTCCATGCGAGTTCAACCGCGGTTTTCGGGTATGGGCTTGCGAAGTCCTGGCTCACCAAGCGACCGTGGGCGATCCTGCCGTTCTACTTCGTCGCGGTCGGCATGCACGCGACGTTCAACTTCTTCTCGACCCTCGCGCTCGCGTATTCGGATCAGAACAACATCGTGGGCGAAGCCCTTGCGTTCGTCGCGGCGGTGACGTTCGCGATCGTCGCATTCTCGGTCGTGCGGTTGAGGCTCGCGTCGGGACGGCCTGCGTCGCGGTAAGGCGAGGCGCGCTCACGAAATCGTTATTTACGCTGGACCGCGTGCAGACCGGCGCATGCGGTTTCGCTTCGAGATGGATGGGGAAGCCTACTCGAAAAACAAGGAGTCCTTCAAACGGATTCTCGCGAAGCACGGCTTGCGGTGGAAGGGCTCTCTTGAGCGGCCGTTCTGGGCGAGCGGGAGCGAGCGCGTGACGGCCGTCTTCGATCGGGATCGGGAGAAGGACGTCTTGCGCAGCGCGATTCTCCTGTGGGAGAGCGTAAAGAAGTCGACCCTCCTCGAGGAGCTGAGAGGTTGGGCCTGGGAGGTTGGCGCTAACGTCTCGGAGGATCGGTCCCCCTCCGCAGAGGAGGTCACGGACGAGGTCGAGCGGGCGCTCCGGAAATGGGACCTCATCTGGAAACCGAACGTGGACCACCTGCGGGCGCAAGGGCGGCCCACGACGTGGATCGAAGCGGACGTGAAGCGCTGGAAGCAGCGACGACTCGAGCGGCGCCGCGAGCTCATGGGCCAAGCGACGGACTAGAACGCGGCTTTGGATTGGACTTCGAGCGCATCAAAGCAATCGAAGCAGTAGCCTTGGCGGCGATCATCCGGAAGCAACATGATTCGGGTGTGGCACTTCCGACACCGGGCCTCTCGGTCCCCCCCGTCCGAAATCCGCCGCGTATCCGGTCGAATCTTCCATGAAATTGTACCCGCCCCCCCAGAGGCGAACCCCGCCGCGGCACGGAGCCTCCGAACTCTATAAAAACGTTGTGCGGCGGGACGACACGGAACCCGACGGCGGTTTAATGTGGACTCCGCTTGTTGTCACCGCACGTGCTCGCGGGCTTCGTCACGTTCGAGGGGATCGACGGTGCGGGGAAGACGACGGTCAGCCGTCTCGTGTCGGAATTCCTTCAGGCGAAGGGACATGCGATCTTCATCACGAGTGAACCGACGAAGACGTGGCTTGGCGACGCGGTGCGACGCGCCTACGATGACGATGTCGGTGCGGTGGCGGAGTCGTTTCTTTTCCTCGCGGACCGCGCCGCGCACGTGGACGAGATCCGCTCCCACCTCGAGAACGGTGAACTCGTCCTCTGTGATCGCTACGCGGATTCGACATTCGCATACCAAGGGGCCCGCCTCAAAGGGATCGTCAAGGACCCAATCCGATTTCTGCAGCTGGCCAGCAAGGGGTGGACGCTCGAGCCCGACCTCACGGTCTTCCTCCGCGTCACGCCGGAATTGGGGCTGAAGCGTATCCAGGGCCGGCCAACCCGGATCCGGTTCGAGGAGCTCCCCTTCCTCAGGGAAGTTGCCGCGAACTACGATCGCCTCTCCCGGTCCCGCCGGTTCGTCGTCCTCAATGGGGCACGGACCGCGGAGGTCGTCGCGCGGGAAGCGACGATGGCGATTGGGAACCGCCTCACGCCGCGGCGGAGACACGGAGCGGGTAGCCCGCCATGAGGAGCGTCCTCACGAGGAACGCCCGGGCGAACAGTTTGGCGGACTCGAGGTTCCCCCGATGAAGCTCAACGAGGAATGCCTTGCCGAAAACAAGCTGAAGACTGGCGTCCGGTCCCGCCATGCTAACAGAGATTGCCCGAAGAGGGGCTTGAACACGCGACTCGAGAATATCACGCGAGATTATCATTTCCCCGTCCAGCAACTCTACGCGTGCTGGACAAACCTATTTATTCGCTCGGCCATTTATCGCGCCGCGCATGGGATGCACGCATGGATTCCGCCGGTCATTCTAGGGCCTCGAGTCACCACCACGGCGGTGGATTTGTCGGTGTGATCTACGGCGACATCGGCACGACGTCCTTCCGCTTCTCCGTCGTCGAACCGGTCGAGCGGAACGAGTTCGTGCAGGTCGAGCACGAGACATGCGGGACCGTCCTCGGCCGCGTGGACGAGGTCGAGCGGAAGACGGACCTGTCCCTGGACCGCGCGCAGGTCCTTGGAGACGGCGAGCCGGTGGACATCGAAGAGCGGGTTTCCGCGCAGGCGAGCGTGATCGGCTACCGGGACGACCGCGGGCTGCTTCAGGTCCCGCGGACGCCGTTCCGCGCAGGCGGGGCCGTATCCAAGGGCGAGACCGCCACGATTCAGGAAGTCATCGGTCTTACGGAGGACAAGAAACACGGCGCCTACGTGGGCTTGCTCGCGGGCCATGACGTCCCCGTCTACCTCGACATCAATGCGATGGTCCAGAAGCACGTCTCGATCGTCGCGAAGACGGGCGGTGGGAAGTCATACATCGCGGGCGTGCTGATCGAGGAACTGATGAAGCACCACGTGACGTGCGTGATCCTCGACCCGCACGGGGAGTACGCCTCGCTCCGCGAGAAGGGCAAGCACGCGGAAGGAGCCGCTCGCTTTCACGTGGATCCCCGGGGATACGGAGACGCCATCCAAGTCTTCTCCCCGGACACGAAGATCAACACCGGCTGTCGTCCCCTGAAGTTTACGCTGAGCAACCTCGATGCCCGTGATATCCTGTCCCTGACGGGCTCCGCGAGGGTCCGCATCCACCTGACCGCCCTGCGCAAGGCGCTCGACCTGCTCCGACAAGCCGCGAAAGACTACACGATCCGAGACATCATCCGCGTCCTCGAGCGGGAGGACGATCCTCAGAACGCGTCCTTGGTCGACGAGCTCGAATACCTGAGCGAAGTCGAGATCTTCGCGAAGGAGGGGACGCGGATTGACGAGCTCGTCCTCAAAGGCAAGACGACGATCATCAACTTGAAAGGCGTCCCGCCGGACATCCAGGAACTCGTCGTGAACCGCCTCGCGACGGCCATGTTCGAGCTGCGGAAAGTCGGGCGGATCCCGCCGATGATGCTCGTCGTCGAGGAATCGCACAACTTCTGCCCCCAAGTGGGCCAGGTCGCCTCTTCGAAGATCTTCCGGACGCTCGCCTCGGAGGGTCGCAAGTTCGGCCTGGGACTTGTCGTGATCACGCAGCGGGCCGCGAAGGTCGACAAGAACGTGCTCAGCCAGTGCAACACCCAGATCATCCTGAAGGTCACGAACCCGAACGACCTGAAGGCGATCATCGCGAGCGTCGAGGGCCTGACCACCGCGATGGCGGAGGAGATCTCGCGCCTGCCAATCGGCGTCGCGATCATGACGGGTGGCGGCCTTCAGATGCCGCTCATGGTCGAGGTCCGTCCGCGGGAAACGAGGCACGGCGGCGAGAGCGTCAAGGTCATCGAGGACTGAGCCGGAAGCAAGAAAGCCTTTAGCGGGACCGTGACATCAACGGGCGTGGGTCTCCGCGGGCTCGTCGAAAAGGACATCGCCCTCACGGAGAAAGCGCTGGCTAAGGCTGCGATTGCCGTCCCCGCTCGCTCTCACCTTCGAAGAGTCGCGGAAGATTTCGTCAAAATGGCGCGCGCGTATTATGAGGACGCGAAACACTTCCGGGAGAAAGGGGAACTAGAGAAAGCGCTCGCGAACGTGAACTACGCGCATGGGTGGCTCGACGCCGGCGCACGACTGGGCTTGTTTGACGTCGGCGGTGACGATCAACTCTTCACGTTGAGCGAGTGATTACAGAACGCGAGCGCCCACGTTGTCGACCTCGCACCGAAGCAGGGTCCCGAACTTCAGGTACAGGGTCGCGAGCTGTTCCCGGTTCCCCGTCGCGAAGACGGAGTTGCCGAGCATCGCCATCGTCGCCCGTCCGAACATCCGGCTCGCCCGAATCACTTCGAGGACGGTCTTGCTGGCCAGACCCGATTGTTCGGCGAACCGCGCCCCCAAGGCGAACAGCCGCTCGAGCGAAGGGCCTTCCGCGAACTCTTCGACGCACGCGGAGCCCGCGCGGTTGATTGCGGCGACTTTCTTCGCGTCCCGGATCACGGACCGCGTCGGGATTTCCGGCCCGAGAACCGCCAAGAGCAGGTCCGCTTCGACCGCTATCTTGCGTACCTCTCCGTGGCCGGGCGCCCCCGGTTTCCAGCGGAGGTCCATCCCGCCCAGGGAGGCGGGCACGACGTCCCCAAGGCCCGTCCCGCGTTCGACCTCCGCCTCGTGGGCGATTGCGACGAGTTCCTCTCTAGGCGTTCCCCGCCCGAGCGCATCATCCAAGGCGAGGGCTGTGCTGAGCGCGCCCGCCGCGCTCACGCCGAATCCCTGGGAAACCGGGAGTGGGGATTCGCTCAAGATCTTCACTTCGAACGAGCCGTCTCCAAGGATCTTGTCCGCCACCGCCTGCGTGACCTCCGCCTTCTGGCGCCTTCCATTCACGGTGATGTCGATCGAGGTTCGGGGGGCCTCGCGGACGCGGGCGACGGTGCTCACCCCAAGGTCCAGACACAGTCCCGCGCCGCGCGAGCCTTTTCTCCGGGGGTCCGGATCGTCCACGACCTCGAAGAACGCTGTCACGTGCCCAGGGCAGAACGCCTCACTCTCGGACACCATGGAGGACCGCCCGCCAGACGCGCTCCGCCGCAAGGGCTTTCGAGCCTTCGAAGGCATCCGATTCCCCCTTGCGGTCAAAGATCGTGACGGACGTCGTGTCCCCCTTCACCTTCGAGATGTCGTTCGCGACGACGAGGTCCAAGTCAGCCTCCTTCACGAGCGCCATCGCCCGCGCCTTGAGTTCTGCGCTCGTGACGCCCGCTTCCGCTTTGAAGCCGACGAGGACCTTGCGTGTGCCTTTGCGGAACCGATCCAAGATCTTCGGTGTCGGTTCGAGGTCGAGCGTGAGACCGCCTTCCCGGGTCGAGATCTTGCCCTTCGCTTTCTTCGCGGGGGCGAAGTCCGAGACCGCGGCGGGGACGACGCACACGTCGGCGTCCACCTTCTCCGCCATCGCTGCGAGGTCGGCGGTCGTCGCGAACGATTGGTACGGAAGCCACGTCGGGACCGGCGTCTCGTGACGCCCGAGCCACAGTTCGACCTCCGCGCCGTGCTCGAATGCGACTTTCGCTAACTCGATCCCCGTCCCTCCTGTCGAGCGGTTCGTGACGATTCGGATGTCGTCGATCGGCTCGATCGTCGCGCCCGTTACTACGAGGACGTGCATCCCCGCCAAGTCCCTTGAGCCAAGGCGGCGGATCACGCGGGCCGCGATCGTCTCGATGTCGGCCATTTTCGCCTTGTCCTCCTCCCGCCTCGGATCGATGAGTTCGATGCCGATCTCCTTGAGGCGTCGGAGGTTCGCCGCGACGGCCGGGTTGTCCATCATCGATTCGTGGGCCGCCGGGGCCACGAGGACCGGGATCCCGGATCCGAGGGCGTTCACGGCGTACGTCGTCACGGTCGTATCGTCGATTCCGTGGGCGATTTTGCCGATCGTGTTCGAGGTGCACGGAGCGATCAGGAGGAGGTCCGCCTTCCCGTCCCGGCCGCACATCTCGAGATATTCCATCGCCCCCGTGATGGCGGTGACAACGGGGTGGCCGGTCGCGTACTGGAGCGCGTTTGGATGGATGATTTCCGCGGCCGAGCGCGAGAGGACCGCGTAGACATCGGCCCCGTGCCGGATGAGTTCGTGCGCGAGCTTCACGGTTTCAACGGCGGCAATGCTCCCCGTGACCCCGAGGACGATTGTCTTGCCCTGGAGCTTGATGGTCTTGGCCTCCCGCAGCCGCTCCGCCGGATGCATCGTCGCGAAAAGCCGTCCTGCTCGATATATAGGTATGGTCGCCCGGTCCGGCGGACAAAGTCCGATTCGAACCGTCCGGCGGTCGGGATCGTCTTTTCGGGAAGCTTTAAGCGCCATCAGGATGAGTCCCGGGACGGAGACGCCTTGTGCAGCCGTACTCAGAACAGCCTCCGCCGGTGCCTCCTCCAATGATGGGGGCGCCGCGAAAAATGGCTCGAGGGATGTCCGGGCACGCCTTGGTTCTGCTTGGAGGCGTGCTGATTGGCACCCTCTTGTTCGTAGGGTTGCTATCGATTCATGCCGTATTCCTCATCCCGCCCCCCGGGGCCGCGCCGCCGAACGACTACACGAACCTGATCCGGACCTTGGGTTGGACCGCCGTTGTCTCGATGGACCTCGCGGTCTCCCTCACCGTGATGCTCGCTTGGGTGGTCGGCGCGGCGCGGTGGGACGTGCCAGACGCATCCCGTCGTGGGATCTTCATCTTCGCCACGGTCTTCCTAGCGACTTGGATTATTGTCGGATCTCCGGTCTCGATCTTCGGCCGATTTTTTTGAGACGGCTTCGCGGGGTCAACCTTTATTCCGAATCGCCGGTTAGCCTCGCGGCTTCCATGGACTACCAGGCCACGCTCGAGCATCTGTTCCGCCTCGAGCGGTTCGGGATCAAGCTCGGCTTGGAGAATATCCGGCGGCTGCTGTCCCTTCTCGGCGATCCGCATCGCGGCTTGAAGGTCCTCCACGTCACCGGGACGAACGGCAAAGGTTCCGTATGCGCCTACGCCGCGGCCGTGCTTCGGGCCGCGGGCTACCACGTCGGGCTCTATACGTCCCCTCACCTCGTCCGATTCAACGAGCGAATCCAGGTGGACGGCGAGCCGATCACGGACGAGGCGGTCCTTGGGTTGTGGTCAGGAATGCAACCCGCGATCCACGCGATGACCTCAGCCCGGTCGATCGACCACCCCACGTTCTTCGAGGTCACCACGGCGATGGCCTTCGAATACTTCCGCGAACGCAAGGTCGATGTCGCGGTCGTGGAGGTCGGCATGGGCGGACGGATGGACGCCACGAACGTCGTCGACGGCCTCGTGTCCGTCGTCACGCGGGTGGACTTGGAGCACACGGAGCACCTCGGAAGGACGGTGGAACGGATCGCGCGGGAGAAGGCGGGGATCATCAAGCCCTCGTCCCGGGCCGTGACCTTGGACCAGGCGGCTCTCCCGGTGATTGAGGCCCGATGCCGCGAGGTCCACGCGCCCCTCACCGTCCTCGGCCGGGACGTCCACGCGGAGCGAATCGCGGGCGACCTTCGAGGTCAGCGCGTCTGGGTCCGCGGATCGTTTGGATCCATGGAAATCGGAACGCCGTTGCTCGGTCCGTTCCAGGTCGAGAACCTGGGCCTCGCGGTCGCCGCCCTCGTGGAGATGCGCCCTGTGGGTTTCACGATTCCCGAGGCGGCGATTCGATCGGGCACCGCGTCGGTCCGTTGGCCTGCGCGATTTGAAATCGTGCGGACGTCCCCTTTCGTCTTGGTCGACGGGGCCCACAACCGCCCTGCCGCGGAGGCGCTCGCAGCCGCGATGGCGGCGACGTTCCCCGACCGAAAGGCGCTCCTGGTCACGGGGATCTTGAACGACAAAGACCTGGCCGGGATCGGAGCGGCCCTCGGTCCGATTGCCGCTCGGGTGTACGCGTGTCGACCGAAAACCCATCGGGCGTACGACGCGGAAGAGGTCGCGACCGCGTTCCGTCCGTACGCGGACTCGGTCGCCATTCCCTCCGTCCGCGAGGCAATCGATGCGGCGCTCGCCGCGGCCCGTCCCGACGACATCGTCCTCATCACGGGCTCGATTTACACCGCGGGGGAGGCCCTTGACCACCTCGGCATCCGCCCGTAACCGAATCGGCTTCATCATGCGGGACCTCTCCCGGCGGTATCTCCCGGCGGGGGACTTGCATGAGGGGGAGACCGCCCTCGCGAAAATCGTCGCGGAGACCGAGGATCCGTTCGCGGTCCTCATCTCGACGATCCTCTCGCAACGCACGCGGGACGAGATGACGGAACGGGCCTCGAGGCAGCTCTTTGCAAAGTACCGCACCCCCGGGGCGATTGCCAACGCGGACCCAGCCGATTTGGAACGACTCATCAAACCCGTCGGATTCTACCGGCAGAAGGCCATGCAGATCCAGAGGGTGAGCCGCGTCCTGCTCGACCGGCACGAGGGCCGCGTTCCGCGGACGTATGAGGAGCTGATCGAGCTCCCCCAGGTCGGGCCGAAGACCGCGAACTGTGTCCTCGTGTACGGGTACGGTGAGGCGAGGATCCCCGTCGACACCCACGTTCACCGGATCAGCAACCGACTCGGGCTTGTCCGCACGCGGACGCCAGAACAAACGGAGAAGGCCCTCATGCGCGTCTTTCCTCGCGACCTCTGGCTCCACGTGAACGAACTCTTCATCCGGTTCGGCAAGGAACTCTGCCGGCCGATTGGCCCTCGGTGCGAGGCGTGCTCGTTCCGATCGTTCTGCCGCTACTACCGAACCGTTGAGGGGCCGAGGCGTGGCGCGCTGGGCCGTCGAAGGAAACGAACGTCGCGACGCACCTAGCGCTTCCTCGCGCCGCTCGAGCCCCGAGCTGGCCGAGCGGATCCCCTCTTGTCTGGAATCCACGATGTCGGGAATGCGAACGACGCGGGCAGCTTGATATCTGCCCGTTTCCGTTCGGGGTGCGATGCGGATCGACCTCATGGAGATTCTTCCCGTCACCCTTCAACGGAAGGAACCGTTCACGATTGCCCGGGGTTCGTCGGACGTTGCAGAGATCATCTTCGTCGCGGTCCACGCAGGGGGACGAACGGGACATGGTTGTGCCGCTCCGAGCGAGGTGACCCGCGAGAACATCCATTCGGTCACGAACGCGCTCCAGTTTATTGCACGGGCCCTGTCCGGCGTTGAGTTCGAGAGACCCGGGTCGATCATCGACCGGATGGACCGGGCCACCCAAGGGAGCCCCAGCGCAAAGGCCGCGGTGGACATGGCCATCTACGATATCCTCGCCCAGGCAGCCGGCTTGCCCCTGTACGCATACCTCGGCGGCCGTCTGGACCGGTTGCCCACGGACATGACGATCGGCATCATGGACAGGGAGGCCGCGGTCGCCCGAGCTCAGCATTGGGTCGCGATGGGCTTCCGCGCGCTCAAGATCAAGGTCGGACGGGAGTGGCGATCGGACGTCAAGCGCCTCAAGGCGGTCCGCGAGGCAGTGGGTTCCGACATTGAGCTGCGGGTGGACGGCAACGAAGGGTACAGTTGGGCCGACGCGCTGTCATTCGCGCGGCACGCCCAGCGCCTCAACATCGCTTTCTTCGAGCAGCCCGTGGCCGTCGGCGACTGGGAAGGCATGCGCGCGTTGACGGAATCGTCTCCAATCCCCATCATGGCGGACGAGATGGCCGTCACCGCGGACGACGTGAAGAAGCTCCGATGGAGCAACGCGACCCGGATGGTAAATCTGAAGCTGATGAAACACGGCGGGATCGCACGCACGATCGAGGTGAACACGATCTGCGAATCGGCTGGCTACCCGGCGATGATGGGTTGCAACGGCGAGCCGCAGCTTTCCATCGCAGCGGCGCTTCATCTGGCTCTCGCGACGAAAAACGTGCGCTGGCTCGACCTAGACTCTCACTTCAACCTCCAGTCCGACCCGACGGCAGGGTTGCGGTTCGAAGGCGGCATGCTCCTCGCGCCAAATCGGTCGGGAATTGGTATCGACGTGATCTTACCGGCGGGATGACTAGAGCTCGCGCGGACCTGCTCAGGCCGAAGTCGGCGTATCGCCGGCCACTTCCGCTACATCGGCCTCGCGAACGAGCCGTACCACCGCAGTGACCTTGTCGCCTTCGTTCAGCCGCTGGATCCGGACGCCCCGGGCCGCACGACCCGTTTCGCGGATTCCGTCGGCCGGGCAGCGGATGACGATGCCTCCGACCGTCGTCACCAGGAGTTCGTCCCCCGGCTCCACTTCGAGGGCCATGACGACGGGGCTCTTCGCGACTTTCATGTTCGTTGTGACGACCCCTTGGCTTCCGCGTCGGGTCTTGCGGTACTCTTTCACTTTCGTTCGCTTCCCGAAGCCACTCTCGAGGACCGTCAACAACGTGGTCTCCTCCCTTTTCACCAGGGCCATCGAGACCACCCGATCGTCTTTCCGCAGTCGCATTCCGCGGACGCCGGCCGCGGTTCGCCCCATCGGGCGTACCTCCTTCAGGTTGAAGCGGTTCGCGTAACCGCCTGCTGACGCGAGGATGACCTCCTCGTCGCCATCCGCGATCCGCGCCTCGACGAGTTCGTCACTCGGGTTCAGCGCGATGGCTCGGATGCCGCGGATGTTCGGCCTCTTGAACGCATCCAACTGGGTCCGCTTGATCTTCCCGAGCCTCGTCGAAAATACGATGCTCCGTTCGGGTTCGAACTCCCGGACGGCAATCATGTCTAGGATTCGTTCATCCGACGCAAGCCGCGGCAAGAAATTCACGATGGGCTTCCCCTTCGCGTACCGACTCCCGACGGGAATCTTGTACGTCTTGAGCCAGTAGCATTGGCCTTTGCTCGAAAAGAGAAGGATGTAGTCGTGGGTCGAGGCCGTGAACAAGTTCACGACGAAGTCCTCTTCCTTCGTCTCCATCCCGGTTACCCCCTTGCCGCCGCGTCGCTGCGTGCGGTACATCTGGGGTGGCACCCGCTTGACGTAGCCCGTATTCGTGATCGTGACGACGACGTCTTCCTCAGGGATGAGATCCTCGATCTCCATCTCGTACGCCTGCGCTTCAACCGCCGTCCGCCGGTCATCTCCGTACTTTTGCTTCAGCTCGAGGAGTTCCGACTTGATGATGTCCAAGATCCGCTCGCGAGAGGCAAGGATTGCCTCCAAATCGTCGGTCTGCTTCTTCAGTTCGATGAGCTCGCGGCGGAGCTTCTCGATCTCGAGTCCCGTCAGTTGCCGCAGGGCCATCGCGAGGATGGCCTTCGCCTGGGGCTCGGACAACAGATAGCGGCTGATGAGACCGGACTCAGCGGCGGCGGCGTCCCGTGCGCGGCGGATCAGCCGGATGACTTCATCGATGTGGTCGACGGCCGTGATGAGGCCCTCGACGATGTGTGCCCGCTCGCGTGCCTTCCGGAGTTCGTACTCCGTCCGGCGCCGGATGATTGTGATCCGGTAGTCGACATGTGACTGTAGAACCTCTTTCAGCGAGAGGACCCTCGGTTGGCCATCGACTAGGGCGAGGTTGATCACCCCGAACGTCTGCTCCATTTGCGTGTGATGGTAGAGCTGATTCAGGACAACATCCTCGACCGCGTCCCGTTTCAGTTCGAGGACAATCCGCATGCCTTCGCGGTCGCTCTCGTCTCGGAGATCCACGACGCCTTCAATCTTCTTCGACTTCACGAGGAGGGCGATTGATTCGACGAGGGCTGCCTTGTTGACCATGTACGGAATTTCCGTGATCACGATGCGAGCCTTATCGCGGCCCGCCTCCTCGAACTTCGCGGTGGCCCGAATGCGGATGAGACCGCGGCCGGTTTTGTAGGCCTCCGTGACGCCCTCGGCCCCGTACAATATGCCGCCGGTCGGAAAGTCTGGGCCTCGAATCGGCCCCGCATCGGGGTTGTACAAGTCCGGGAGATCGGCGCTTGGGTTGCTAATCAGGACGATGAGGGAATCGACGATCTCCCGCAAGTTGTGCGGTGGGATGTTCGTCGCCATGCCCACGGCGATGCCGCTCGAGCCGTTCACCAACAAGTTCGGGAATTTCGCGGGAAGGACCAGGGGCTCCTTCATTGTCCCATCGAAGTTGTCGGTCCACTCCACCGAATCCTTCTCGATGTCCTGGAGAATTTCCTCCGCGACCTTTGAGAGGCGGCATTCCGTGTATCGCATCGCGGCGGGCTCGTCCTCCGTGCTTCCCCAGTTGCCTTGGCCCTGTACGAGCGGATATCGGAGCGAGAAGTCCTGGACCATCCGCGCGAGCGCATCGTAGATCGCGAGGTCGCCGTGCGGGTGGTATCGGCCTAGGCAGTCGCCGACCACGCGGGCTGCCTTCCGCCACTGGCTGGTAGACGAGGCCCCCGTCTCGTTCATCGTGTGGAGGATTCTGCGCTGGACGGGTTTCAATCCGTCCCGCACGTCCGGGAGCGCGCGACCGACGATGACGGACATCGCGTAATCGATGTACGAACGCTCCATTTCCTGCTCGATCGGCTGCGGGATCGTCCGCCGAGGCGGTTCTTGAGCCTCCTCCGGCATTCGTCACCTAGATGTCCAGGTTCACGACTTCTTTCGCATGCTCCTGGATGTACTGCCGGCGGGGCTCGACGGCTTCGCCCATCAAGACGGAAAAGAGGGCGTCGGCTGCGGCCGCGTCCTCGATCGTGACCTGCTTGAGGAGCCTCCGCTCGGGATCCATGGTGGTCTCCCAAAGCTCCTCGGCGTTCATCTCCCCGAGCCCTTTGTACCGCTGGAAGATGAGGCCCTTGTCTCCGAGCCGCTTCACGAGGTCCTCGCGCTGCCGTTCCGTGTACGCGTAGTGTGTCTCTTTCCCCCGCCGAATCTTGTACAGAGGCGGCTGGGCGATGTACACGTAGCCCGCGTCGATCATGGGCCGCATGTAGCGGAAGAAGAGGGTGAGCAGGAGGGTCGTGATGTGCTGGCCATCCACGTCCGCATCCGCCATTGTGATGATCTTGTGGTAGCGGATCTTCGCGAGGTTGAACTCGTCCCCGATGCCCGCGCCGATCGCCGTGATGAGGGTCCGTATTTCCTCGTTCTTCAGCATTTGATCGAGCCGTGCCTTCTCCACGTTGAGGATTTTCCCGCGAAGGGGCAGGATGGCCTGGAACTCACGCCTGCGCCCTTGTTTCGCGCTATTGTGGACGAACACGCCTGCGGCAAGCGCGAAGTTGTGTGTCCCCTCGATCGTTAGGTCATACACATCGACGGGTTCGGGGAGGGTAACGACTGAACGGACCTTGCAGTTCACGTTCGCCGATGCTTCGTCCATCCGGCCTTGTTCGCCGCCGAAATGCTCTTGCAGCAAGCGGTCGTACCGAATGGCGGTAGGAGCAGTGCTCCGCCGAAGCTGCTCGTAGGCTTCGCGCACATCCTGAGCACCCAAGACGGCGTTCAGAAGCCGCAGGGCCTTTAGGCGATGCCCTTCGCGGACGGCCTTGATCCTACGATGAGTTGGTTCAGTTTCGCGCCACATCCTCAGAGCTCGTTCGATGTTGCGCCGTTTCATTGCATCTCCCCACGTTCGCCGGGCAGCCGAGGCGAGTTTCTCCGCGTGTTCCGGGTGGGTCTTCCACCAGCGCCGTACACTCTCTGTGTGGTGACGCCGGTAGTCGGGAGCACGCCATTGGGCGCGTGTGGCTTCCGCGCGCCATGCCCGAAGCCTCTCGTCACGCCATTGCTCCTTGGCGCGCTTGGAGAACCCTTCCCGAACCTCTGGGTTTTCGGCGAAGAACCTCCGGGACCTTTCGGCATTAGCCTGTCGGCGCCCGGGAACTGACCAATACTCCGTTTGCGCTCGACTCAGCCTTTCAAGGACCTCCTTCCGATAGTTCTCGTTCTCTCGGTAGAACCGGAGCCAGCTTGATTTCATGTACCGTCGGTACCCGGGATCCGCCCACTGTCTCTTTGCTCGGGTTGAGAGGATGCGCCGCATGTGCGGCTGTTTCATCCTCTCGCTTACCCTTCTCCTGAATTCGTCCGATTGTCGGACCCGCCTGGATCGTGCCACGCTCTCGGGCGAATGGAGTGTCTTGCCCGTGTGTTTGTGGTGCAAAGACAGGTGGTCGGCCTTGCTTAGGCGAACGAGGTTCGACGGACTGTTGTTGAGCTTATTGAAATCCGCATGGTGGCGGTGGTCTCCCGCGTGTGTTGTATATGCCCTTTTCCAGAGGTTGTACCAGTCGGCCAACACATGAGTGAAGAGCCAAGACTCTGACTTGGGATCCCACACCATCTCGTACCCGTCGATGGTTATTCCTGGCTCCCTCATGGCGGAAAGCTTCGTCCGCAACGGCATCAGTGAATCCCCTCGTCGGAAGCTCCTCGCTTGACGATAGGAACCATTTCTTAACATGAAGCGGTGGTCGGGGGTACACACGATTTCCTCGCCGTTGTCGAGGAGGACCTTCACCACCCTCGCCTTCTCTCTCGTCTTTCGTGCGTCGGTGATCTTCTGCAAGCCAATTTTCCCGTCCCGACGGATTGTGTAGGCGAAGTGTTCCACTCCCCGTTTCTGTTCCTCGATGATTTCGGCGAGGTTTCGTCGTCTGCCGTCCGCGAGAGCAATTCTCGTGTCTCCCGAAAGGCACCCCCCCGCACTCGGCCCCTCGACGATGAACAGTTCCGACTTCGCGGGGTCCCGTTCTTGGCAGTCCGCGAGCTTGCCGGGGAGGTTGAACCCTTCGAGGAGTCCTTTGCGGCGGGTGAGTTCACGTGCCTTCCGCGCCGCCTCGCGGGCCTGCGCGGCCAGGACCGCTTTCCCGATGCAAATCTCGGCGACCTTCGGAGTCTCCATGAAGAATTCCGTGAGCTTCTCGTAGACGCTCGACTCGACGATCCCCTTCATCTCCGAGTTCCCGAGTTTCATCTTCGTCTGTCCCTCGAACTGGGGTTCCGGCATCTTGAGGCTCAGGATTGCGGTGAGCCCCTCGCGGACATCGTCGCCTTCGAGGCTCTCGCCTTGCTTGAGGTACTTGTTGTCCTTGGCGTACTTGATGAACGCCCGCGCGAGGCCCGCCTTGAACCCGATCAGGTGCGTGCCACCCTCGACCGTGTCGATGTTGTTGACGAACGTGAAGATCGACTCGCTGTAGCCGTCGTGGTATTGCATCGCGACCTCGACAAACGTCCCGTTCGACTGTTTCGCGAAGGTGATCGGCGGGGAGTGGAGCGGGTTCTTCGCCCGGTTGATCCACTTCACGTATTCCGCGATCCCGCCCTGGTACTGGAACACGTCCCCACGGCCGTGAACCTTGTCCACGATGATGATCCGCAAGCCCGCGTTCAGGAAAGCGAGTTCGCGGAGGCGCGTCGCGAGGGTGTCGTAGTCGAACTCGATTGTCTCGAAGACCTGCGCGTCCGGGAGAAACGTGATGATCGTGCCGGTGCCTTCTGCCGGGCCGACGACCTCGAGGTCCGATGCTTTCTGTCCCCGCTCGAACTGCATCCGGTGCTCCTGTCCGCCCCGCTTCACGCGGACTTCGAGCCACTCGCTCAGCCCATTAACGACGGACAGTCCGACGCCGTGCAATCCGCCGGACACCTGGTACATCTTCCGCTCGAACTTGCCGCCGCTGTGCATCCGTGACAGGACCAATTCGACTCCGGGAACCCCGTACTTCGGATGGATGTCGACCGGGATGCCCCGTCCATCGTCCGCCACCGTCACCGATCCGTCCGCGTTGAGGGTGACCTGGATTTCCTTGCAGAACCCCGCCATCGCCTCGTCGATCGAGTTGTCGACGACCTCATGGATGAGGTGATGGAGGCCCCGCGCATCGGTCGATCCGATGTACATCGCAGGCCGTTTTCGGATCGCTTGCAAGCCCTCGAGGACCTGGATCTGTCCAGCGTCGTAGGCGGCCTCTTCTACCATCTATTTCGGTACCTCTCAAACCTCGTTTCGATGCCCTCTCGCACCCCATCCCGAGGGATGCCGCAAGTATGCGGCTGCCCCTTATAAACGTTCGGAGGCCAGTTTCTATGGAGAAAACAGGGCTTTCTGACGGGGGTCGATTGAAGTTCTTTCATTTAAATACTGTAGCACGGTCGTCTGGACCCTTTGTTCTCGTCCTTGGGAACGATGGATGGAGGTCCTGGAAAACGCGTCGAAAGGGGCGTTGGAAAACCGGCTCAGCGGCGCTTCCAGCGCACCCCGTCGCGGGTGTCTTCCAGGTCCACGCCGACGGCGCCAAGCGCGTCCCGGATCCGGTCCGCCGCGGCGAAGTCTTTCCGCTTCCGCGCGTCCTCCCGCAGCCCTACGATCAAGTCCAAAAGTCGGTCGACGGTGTCCGCGCCCTCCGCCGGCGGGGCGAGGATGCCGAGGATCTCGCCGAAGGTTCGGAACGCCCGCGCGGCCTCGTCCAGGGCCGTCCGCCCGGCACCCGAATCGATCGCCTTGTTGACCGCGCGGCTGTAGTCGAAGAGGACCGCGACCGCCTCGCGCGTGTTGAAGTCATCCGACATCGCAGCGTCGAAATCGGCGAGCGCCTTCGTCGTCGCGGCCTTCAGCGTCCGGTCCCCCTTCCCAGAATCCGGAGCCCGGCGCCGCTCCGCGTCGACCGACCGTTCGGTCTCCCGCAGGCGCTCGTAGGACCGCTTCGCTTCATCGAGGAGATCTGGAGTGAAGTCGATCGGTCCGCGGTACTGGACGTTGACGAGGAAGAACCGAATCACTTCGGGCTCGTAGAGTTTCAACGCGGCCTTCACGGGCCAGAAGTTCCCGAGCGACTTGTGCATCTCCTCCCCCTTGACCATGACCATCCCGGTGTGCATCCAGTACTTCACGAACGGCGTCACCCCGGTGTACGCTTCCGCCTGCGCGATCTCCGCCTCATGGTGGGGGAACAGGAGTTCGGTGGCTCCCCCGTGAAGGTCGTACTGGGGTCCGAAGTGACGGATCGTGATCGCGGTGTCCTCGATGTGCCATCCCGGCCGACCCTTTCCCCACGGACTGTCCCATGCCGGTTCCCCCGGCTTCTGGGCCCGCCAGAGGACAAAGTCCCCGGGATGGCGCTTCCGCTCCTCGACCGCGACGCGGGCCCCGGGCCGGAGCGCCTCGACCTTCTGTCCGCTCAGCCGGCCCCAGCCCGAGAACGTCGTCGTGTCGTAGTAGACGCTTCCGTCGTCCGCCAGGTAGGCATGGGCCTTTTCCATCAGGCCCTGAATCTGCTCGATGATCTCGGGGATGTAGTCCGTCGCGAAGGCGTACACGTCCACCGAGGTGCACCCGAGCGCCGACATCACCTCGAGGTATTCGCCGAAGTACTGGTTCACAATGTCCTTCCAGCCGCGTTCCGTGCTGCGCATCTTGTCGATGATTCGGTCCTCGATGTCCGTGACGTTCTGCAGGTAGAAGACGTGGAATCCTTTGTGCCGGAGGAACCGCGCGACGACGTCGAACGCGACGTAGGTCTTCGCGTGTCCCATGTGGGTTTCGTCCTGCGGCGTGAGGCCGCAGACGAACATCGACACGCGGTTTCCCTGGAGGGGGACGAACGCCTCTTTCCTTCGGGAGAGGCTGTTGTACACCTGGATGGCCATCGCGGCGTCCGCATGAAGGGGCGCGGTATTAAGGTTCTTGAGCGGCGAGGAACGAGCGCGCCGTCGAGACGTCGTTTGTCAACGCGGCGTGCCGTTGCGTCAGAAGTCTTATCGAGGTCCGGAACTCAATGCCGCCGTGGCCATGGCGGGATTCCTCCCCCACCCGCGCGCGGCCTCGCGCCGCCCCTTCTGGCCCCGCGACCTGCAGCGCGGGGCGGTCACCCTCGGTCTGAGTGGGGCCGTCTTCTGGTTTTCCTTCGCGGCCGGTCGATGGATCATCTCGGTGTCGAACGTGGGCCCGATCTACGTCGACCTCCTCCTCGCGTGGATCGCCGTGGTCCTCCATGTGTCCGCGTGGCCGGATCTGTGGGTCGGACTCCGAGATTTACGGGCCAGTCAGCCGGACAATGACGACGGCGGGGTCGCGTGGCGGGCGTTCCTGCTCACGCTCGTCCTCATTTTCGCCGCGATCATCATCCTGCCGCTCGAGTATCACACGTTTGCCTCCACGGAGGCATGGATTCTGGTCCTCTACGTGACTGCGTTCCCCTATCTGGGCTGGACGTTCGTCCCGATCCTCGCGCTCCATGGAATCGTCTTCGGGCGCGTCGCGAGATTCCTTGATCCGCGGTTCCGGTTCGTCGTGAACACCGGGGCCTTCGTCCTGTTCGCGGTCGCGGGCGTGTCGACCGCGGTCATCTTGCAAAACCCTGGCGCCACATCGTTCATCCGCTCCTGGAGCGTGGGTCGCGGAATTCTTCCCGCGGCGGCGCTTGCAGGTTACCTGCTGATTGCCCTCGGGATGACGGCGCATGCCGTCCCCGCGGTACCTCGAGTCCGGTCCTGGACCCCGCTCCGCGTGCGATGGACACCGTCAGGCGAGGGCACGCTCGAGGTCGTCGGTCAAGTCCCGGACATCCTCAATGCCGACCGAGAAGCGGACGAGCCCGTCCGTGATCCCCTGCTTTTCCCGCTGCTCCTTCGGCACACTCGCGTGGGTCATCGAAGCCGGATGTTCGATCAACGACTCGACGCCGCCGAGACTCTCGGCGACGAGGACCACCTCTAGGCGCTTGAGTCGTTCGACGATCCGCGCGGCACTCCGAAGCTCGAAGCTGAGCATGCCGCCAAAGCGCCGCATCTGTTTCTTCGCGATTCCGTGGCCCGGGTCGCCCGCGAGCCCGGGGTAATGCACCTTTCCAACGGCCTTGTGGTCTTCAAGGAACCTCGCGAGTGCTTCCGCGTTGTCGCAATGCTTCTCCATGCGAATCGCAAGGGTCTTGATCCCGCGGAGAGTGAGCCAGCAGTCGAACGCACTCGGCACGGCACCCAAGGCGTTCTGGGCGAACTTGAGCTTCTCGTGGAGGTCGTCTCGGTTCATCACAAGCGCTCCGCCGAGGAGGTCCGCGTGACCCGCGATGTACTTCGTCGTGCTGTGGACCGTGAGGTCGACGCCAAGCGCCAACGGGTTCTGAAGCGCGGGGGATGCGAACGTGTTGTCGCACACGCTGAGTGCGTCGTGCGCCTTCGCGATCACCGCGAGCTCCCGCAAGTCGCAGACTTTCATCAGCGGGTTCGTCGGCGACTCCATCCACAGCATCCGCGTTTCTGGGCGGAACGCGTCCTCGACATCCACGAGGTCGCGCAGGTCGATGAACGTCGACTCGATCCCGTAGTTGTTCACGATTCGTGTGAACATGCGGTAGACGCCGCCATAGCAGTCGTCCGTGACGACGACGTGGTCGCCTTTTTTGAGAAGGGTGAGGGCCGTCGTGATCGCGCCCATGCCGCTGGAGAACGAAAGAGCGTGCCTTGCGCCTTCGAGCGCCGCGAGACTCTTTTGGAGCGCGTCACGGGTCGGGTTCGCCCCCCGCGCATAGGCGTACTCATCCTGCTCTTTCCGGGAGTACGTGGACGTCATGTAGATCGGGGCAGTGACCGCACCCGTACGCGGATCCGGTTCCTGTCCGGCGTGAATCACGGTGGTGGCAAAACGCATTCGATCGCCGGAAACGGAGTTGCGGGCCCGCCGTAAATAGCCTTGCTAGGCGCGGCCCGCGAGGTACTCGATTACGTCGATGCGAGTGATGATGCCTTCCAACCGGTTCTCCTTCCCGACGATCACGGCGGGGCTCCCGCGCAACAGCAGCTTGTACACCTGGTCGAGGTCCGCCCCCGGCTCGACGATCGGGAAGGGCTTCTCCATGACCTTTGCGACGTAGTCGTCGTACATCTTCGGGTTCTCGAGAAGCGCTTTCATCAGGACCTCCTCCCGCAAGCTGCCGATCAAGATCCCGGTGTCCAGGACGGGGAGCTGGGACACGTTGTACTGGCGCATGATGTCGGCCGCTTCGCGCACCTTCGCCGCGATGTCGATCGTGATGACGCCGGGGATCGTCCGCTCTTTCGCTCGGAGGATGGCCATCAGCGGCGCGACCGGCTCCTCGAGGTAGCCCTGTTCCTTCAACCACTCTTCGTTGTGGGCCTTCGACAGATACCGCTCCCCCGTATCCGGCAGGAGGACGACCATCACATCGTGCGGCCCGAGGGCCTCCGCAATCCGACGCGCCGCGACCACGGCAGCCCCGCTCGAACTCCCCGCGAGGATTCCCTCTTCGCGAGCGAGGCGGCGCGTCATCAGGTAGGCCTCCTTGTCCCCCACTTTCACGATCTCATCAATCGAGTCGAACCAGGTCGATTCCGGCACGAAGTCCTCCCCGATCCCCTCGATTTTATATGTGTGGGCCTTAATAATTTCCTTCTTATAGAAATAGTCCTTCAAAATCGATCCGAGCGGGTCGACGCCGATGACCCGAACATTCCGATTCTTCTCCTTCAGATACCTGCCGGCTCCGCTAATCGTGCCGCCCGTGCCCATCCCACACACGAAACAGGTGACGGTTCCATCCGTGTCCCGCCAAATCTCCGGGCCCGTTGTCTCGTAGTGCGCTTGGGGGTTGGCTTGGTTCGCGTACTGGTTGGGGAGAATCGAGTTCGGCGTCTCTTTGTGGATTCGTTCCGCGACCCGGTAGTAGGATTCGGGGTGGTCCGGCGGCACCGCGGTCGGCGTGACGACGACGCGGGCCCCGAGCGCTTTCAAGAGGTCGATCTTCTCGCGGCTCATCTTGTCCGGCATCGTGAAGACCGCGCGGTAGCCCCTGATGGCGGCGACCATCGCGAGCCCGAGGCCCGTGTTCCCACTCGTCGGCTCGATGATCGTGCCCCCCGGTCTCAAGAGGCCTTTCGCCTCCGCGTCCTCGATCATCTTCTCTCCGATCCGGTCCTTCACGCTCCCCCCGGGGTTCATCATTTCGAGCTTCGCGAGGACGAGACACCGCGCGTCCGCCATGATCTTCGGCAGCTTCACGAGAGGCGTGTTCCCGATTGTGTCGAGGATGCTCTCGAAGTACCGCATTCCGGGCGACACCACCGTGCCGGCTCATTGAAAAGGGGGGTCTCTATAAGAACGTGCGCGGACGACGGTTGCAGCAATTCCCGGAGTGCCGGGGGAGGGAGTCGAACCCTCTGGAAACCGATCTGCAGTCGGTCACATTAGCCGCTCTGTCACCCCGGCGTGGTCCTGCCGAACCGAGGCGGCGTAATTGAAACTTTTGAGGAGCGGGCTCGTTGCTCGCGCACGAAGTGCGCGGTGATGCGGTTCCCGCTCTGCGAACGCGCGAGCCGCGAACGCCAGGACACCATCGTACGTCTCCGCGGCCTTCTCTCCCTGGGTTCGACTGCCGTCTGATAAACTATTAGTGTGGACTCCTTGTTCTCGCCGCAGTTTCCGTCCCGGGGGGAGCTGCCTGGAATCCGAAAGGGAACGAGACGAGGGACCCGCCGAGGCCTCCCCGATGGAAACGGTCCCCCGCAAACGGCCTTGGGGCCGGATTACGGCGGTCCTGGTCGTCGTCATGGTGACGATTACCGCCGTCGCGCTCTCCGTGCGACAACCGAACCGCGCGCCAACGATCGGGCTGGCCACCGCGGACGCGCAGACCGTCGTGCTGCAGCTCCGGCCCCCAAGCCAGACGCCGGTTGCGTCCGTCAACTTCACCGCGCAAGCGACGGATCCCGACGGCGATGCATTGACTTACACGTGGAATTTCGGGGACGGGTCAGGTTCTTCCGGCGATTCCGTCGAGCATCAGTACACGGTCCCCGGGAGGTACATCGCCCTCCTCACGGTGACGGACGGGAAGGGAGGAATTGCGACGAACGATGGCAGCTTGATTTTCGTCCGTGTTCTGGGCCGTGCAGCGGACGGCGAGCCGCCGAGCCAGCCATCGGCCTCGAGCTGTCCGGTGCGTTGCGTCGTCGGGGGGCTCGCGGTCCTCGCCGCGAACATTTCGACGGCCTCCGCCAGATCCGTCGTTCGCTTCACCGCAAACGCGTCCTGGGCGTATCTGTGGACTTGGAACAACGCCACGAATCCGTCGGCCGGAGGGCGGCTCACGATGGTGAGTGCGTCCGATGACCCGTCTCTTTTCTCGTTCAACTATTCGTGGGGGGACGGGTCTGCTGACACGAAAGGGGCTCCGTCGCAGGTCGGGGAGACAACGCACGCCTTCTCGTCGTCCGGGGACTATTTCGCGTCGCTCAACTCCACTGCGGGTGGTGTGAGCCGATTCGCTGGCTACACGATCCGCGTCGTCACCGGTGTGGCCTCCGGCCAACTCAGGGACTCGAGGGTGTTCGCCTCGGCCGTGGCCCGCGAGCCCGATTCGCTCGACCCCGCGGTCGACAACGAATCGGCAGGCGCTGAGGTCCTTCAGAACGTCTACGACACCCTAGTTTCGTACCCTCTAGGGAGTGAGAGCGTCGCACCGCTCGCGCCCCGACTCGCGACGGTAATCCCATCCACCTCGAACGGCGGGATTTCTCCGGACGGGCTGAACTACACATTTCACCTGCGCTCGAACGTAGCGTTCCACGACAATCGCACGAAGGTCACAGCGCAAGCGGTTGCGTTCACATTCCACCGCCTTATCGCGATTCACGAGTCGAACAGCCCGTCCGCGATCCTTTCAAAGATCCTGACGAACGGGATTAGCAGATACCCCGGCGCAGATTGCAATCCCACCCTGGCAGGCGTCCAAAATTGCACGATCGGAGACTGGGTCAACCAGACGTTCCCCACCCGTTCCGCGGTGCCGACCTACATCCTCGCCGCGTTGCCGCCGGAGCCGGTGTGGGACACGACGCGACTGAACGACACGGTCGCCCGGGCTGTCGGCGATTCGACGGTCGAGCCCACGGACAACATCACGGTCGTTTTCCATCTGCTACGATCGGACGCGGCGTTCCTCTCGATCCTTGCTTCCCCCGTTGCGTCCATCGTTTCCGACGTCTGCTTGGCCGCGAACGGCGGCGTTCACTGGGGTTCCCGGAACCCGTTCTTGGATCATCCCGGACCGATCGGCGGCGATTGCGGGAGTGGCCCGTTCATGCTATCTTCCTGGTACCGGAACCAAGTCCTGAATCTCACCCGCTTCGATTCGTATTGGCAAGGCCGCGCGAAACTCCGCGAGGTGGACATTCTCCCCACCCGCGACGTCTTGGCCCGCGAGTTCATGCTCCTCGCTGGAGACGCGGACGCAGCCGCGATTGATCGGGAACATCAGTGGGACGTCATGAACCCGGACGGGACTCCGAAATCGCCGTCCTTGCGCATTGTGAAGGACCGACCGGCGTTCACCATGGCCTTCCTTGGGTTCAACCGGAGGCTAAACGCGACCGCCATCCCGGGTCCGATTTCGATTCCTCCCACGTTCTTCAATGACTCGCACATCCGCCGGGCTTTCGCCCACAGCTTCGACTACACCGGGTTCATCCAGAACGTGACCCACGACAACGGGATCCAGCCCCGCGGTCCGATTCCGCAGGGACTCTTCGGATACAACGCGAGCATCCCTCTGGTTCCGTTCGACCTGACGCAGGCAGCGGCCCAGCTGCAAAACACGACGTACTGGACCGCCGGGTTCAACCTCACCCTGTACTACCGCAGCGGCAACGCGTACGAGCAGGCCGGCGTATCGTTGCTCGCCGGAGGCCTCGAGGCCCTCCACTCGCTGAAGGGATCGCCCGGGGTGATCGTCGTCCAGGTTCGGGCACTCGACCCGCTCAAATATGACTCGGCGTTGCGGGCCGGCGGCCTCCCGGTGGCCCTCCTCGTGTGGACGCCGCGCTTCGCGGACCCATCGGATTCCGTCGTCCCGTTCCTCCGGTCCGGAAGTCCGTACCCGACGTGGATCGGATACGGCAACGCATCGCTGGACGGGCTCATCGACGCGGCCGCGGCTCAGTTGAACGACACGAGAAGGGTCAAGGAGTACGCGGACCTGTTCGCGCGCGCGGTCCTCGACGACGTGCCTTACCTCTGGGTGTTCCAAGCCACGAGCTTCCACGTCGAGCGCGCGTGGGTCCGAGGGTATTACTTCAATCCGATGCTGTTGGGCCTCGACTACTACCCGATGTGGAAGGCCTAGACGGGTTCGCGAGTCGGCACGGCGCCGCGCCCTCCCGGTTTGCATCAACAGGGCTTGCGTCAAACTATCGCAAAGAACCTATATATCCGGCGGAAGGGCTGGCACGTCGGATGGCGGATCTCAAGACGATCACGGACACGGTCCACGGGACAATCCGATTGGAGCCGCTGACCCTCGACCTCCTCGAGACGCTCGAACTCCAGCGTCTCAACTCGATTCGTCAGCTCGGCCTCACGTACCTCGTGTTCCCCGGCGCGAACCACTCGCGGGTCGAGCACTGCCTCGGGGTCGGTCACGTCGCGGGGGAGATGGCGCGCTCGCTCGAGCTGTCGGCCGACGAGCGGAAGCTGGTGCAGGCCGCGGGGCTTCTGCACGACGTCGGCCACGGGCCGTTCTCTCACACCCTGGAACACGTCCTGAGCCGCGAACTCGCGGTGGACCACATGCACCTCACGCAACGAATCATCACGGGCGACGACGACAACGTCTCGCCGGACGACCGGAGGGCCTTCCCCGACGTCCTGCGGATCCATCAGGTCCTCGAGAAGCACGGCGTGGACCCGTCGGCGGTCGCCGCCCTCATCCGCGGGCCTTCGGAGCGGGGTGCGAGCCTGCTCGTCCCTGGGACCCGGAAGGAATCGAAACGGTATCTCGCGCAGATCATCCACAGCCCGATGGATGCGGACCAGATCGACTACCTGATGCGGGACGCGCACTACACCGGCGCGACCCATGGCACGATCGATTTCTCGCGGCTCCTCCAGACCCTGCGGACGTACCGGGGAGAACTCGCCCTCGATCGGAAGGGGCTGCCCGCCCTCGAGGGGATGCTCGTGGCCCGAGGGCTGATGTATTCCTCCGTTTACTTCCACAAGACCGTCCGGATCGCGGAAGAGATGCTCTCCCGCGCGGTCGAGCGTTCCGAAGCGCCGATCGGCGAGATTCAGAAGATGGTGGACCACGAACTCCTCAATTGGCTGGTGCACCAAGGCCCGTTCCAGCGAGAGATCGCGTTGCGGCTCAAGTACCGCAAGCTGTACAAGCGCGTCCTTGCGTCGGACCGCGACGAACTCACGGACGCAACCCGTTCCGTCCTCGCATCGTTCAAGGATCCGGAAGAGCGACGCCGCGTGGAGGATCGCATCGCGCGGCGGGCCGGTCTCGAACCCGGCCAAGTCATCATCGACGTCCCGCTGCCCGAACTCCTCTTGAGCGAACCGCGGATCGCGAAGACGGAGGTCCCGATCCTCGACGACGGAGAGGTGAAGCCGTTCTCGAAGGTCAGCTCGCTCGGCCGCGCGCTCCAAGTCCGGCAGGTCGTCGACTGGGTCGTCATGGTCGCGGCGCCCGCGTCGTCCGTCGCGGCGGTTCGCAAAGCGTCGGCGTCCGCGCTCTCGGGATGAACCGCGGAAAACCGCGCGCCATTTCGTCGTTTGTCAACACGGCGGACGTTCGTCGGACAACGCTTAAATAGCGTCCGCCGGATACGAGCCCATCTTGCGGGATGGGATGACCTCGCAGGTTCTGCCGGTGGCGCAATGAATTCGATGCTAGAGGACGTGCTCGCCCGGGAAGGGAGTGCCCCAGCGTTCGAGGACAGCCGGGTCGATGCTGAGCTCGAAGAGATGCTCAGCAAGATGCGGACGAACATCAAAATCATCGGCCTCGGCGGCGGCGGCTGCAACACGATTGGCCGCGTGTACAACGAAGGGATCGTCGGCGCAGAGCTCTACGCCTGCAACACGGACGCGCAGCACCTCCTGCACATCGCATCGCCGAAAAAGGTCCTGCTCGGTCGACGAATCACGAAAGGGCTCGGCGCGGGCGCCCTGCCGCAGATCGGCGAGGAGGCCGCCCGCGAGGCGGAAGAGGAGCTGCGGGCCATCGTCCAAGGCGCGGACATCGTGTTCGTGACGTGCGGCCTTGGTGGCGGCACCGGCACGGGCAGCTGCGGCTATGTCGCGCGGCTCGCGAAAGAGATGGGGGCCCTCACGATCGCCGTCGTCACGCTGCCGTTCCGCGGCGAAGGAAAACTGCGGATGGAGAGCGCGGAGTGGGGACTGGAGCGCCTGCGCGACGCGGCCGACACGGTCATCACGATCCCGAACGACAAGCTGCTCGACCTCGTGCCGAGGCAGTCCCTGAACCTCGCGTTCAAATTCGCGGACGAGGTCCTCATGCGCTCGATCAAAGGGCTGACGGAAATCATCACGAAGCCGGGCTTGGTCAACCTCGATTTCAACGACGTGAAGACGATCATGAAAGGCGGCGGGGTCGCGATGATCGGCCTCGGCGAGAGCCAGGCCGTCGGCGACAACCGAGCGGTCGAGGCGATCGAAGAGGCGATCAACTCACCCCTCCTCGAGGTCGACGTCTCGACGGCCCACGGCGTCCTCATCAACGTGACCGGCGGCAACGACATGACGATCTCCGAAGCGGAACGGGTCGCCGAGGTCGTCCAGTCGAAGGTCTCACCGACCGCACGGATCATCTGGGGCGCGACCGTGGATCCGTCGCTCGAGCACACGTTGCGCGTCATGCTCGTGGCGACCGGGGTGAAGTCGAAACAGATTGTCGGGCGCCGCGATCCGTCGGAGGAGCGGGCCCGCGTCGGCGTCGACGTGATTCGCTGAGCTCCGGTCCCTCGCAGCAACGAGGAGGGCAGGCAAATGGCCCGAACCCGGAAACCTTTATTAACGCTCCTCCTTTACGCTGCCGTCGCGGTTGCTTCATTGGCTTCCTCGGGCAGCCGGAGGCCGAACGATGGATTCCATTGTCAGGGAAGTCGTCTCCCGGTCGGGCGTCGAACCCCGGGTCCTTGAGTCGCCCACGCAAATGGCGGGGATCGGTGCGGAGGACGCGGAACTCGAACGCATCCTCGCGAGCCTTCGGACGAACATCAAGATTGTCGGAATCGGTGGCGGTGGCTGCAACACGATTGACCGCCTCGTGGAGTCCGGGATCGTCGGCGCGGAGTTGTTCGCGGCGAACACAGACGCGCAGCACCTGTTGATCGTCCGGTCGCCGCACAAGCTGCTCCTCGGCCGCCGCGTGACGCGGGGCCTCGGCGCGGGCGCCCTGCCGCAGGTCGGTGAAGAGTCGGCGCGCGAAGCCGCCGACGAGCTGCGGTCGGTCGTCCAAGGGGCGGACATGGTCTTCATCACGTGCGGCCTTGGCGGCGGAACCGGCACCGGCGGCGCCCCGGTCCTCGCGCAACTCTCGAAGGAGGCGGGCGCCCTCACGATCGCGATCTGCACCTTCCCGTTCCGGGCGGAAGGCGCGATCCGCGCGGAAAACGCGGAGTACGGCCTCGAGAAGCTTCGGAGCTTCGCGGACACGGTCGTCGTGATCCCGAATGACAAACTCCTTGAACTTGTGCCGCGTCTTGCGTTGAATGCGGCGTTCAAGGTCGCGGACGATGTGCTGATGCGCGCGATCAAGGGGATCACGGAGGTCATCACGAAGCCCGGACTGGTGAACCTCGATTTCAACGACATCAAGACGATCATGAAGGGCGGCGGGGTCGCGATGATTGGCCTGGGGGAATCGGACCGGGACACCCGCGCGGAGGAGGCGATTGAAGAGGCGATCAACTCGCCTCTAATCGATGTCGACATCACCGGGGCGACCGGAGCCCTCGTGAACGTGACGGGCGGGAACGACATGAGCGTGTCCGAGGCCGAGCGCGTCGCGGAGATCGTCCAGGGACGGATTGCCCCGAACGCCCGAATCATCTGGGGGGCCGCGGTCGACCCGAGCCTCGAACACAAGCTGCGGGTCATGCTGATCCTGACCGGCGTCCGGTCGAAGCAGATCCTTGGGCCTGGCGAGCACGTCCGGCCCCATCCGGGCGTCGACATCGTGCGGTGAGGTCCATGGCCGACATCGTGGACAAGAGCTGGGACGTGCAGCGTCGGATCGAGGAGCGGGCGAAGCGCCTCGGGAAAGGCCGGTACGGCCGCGTGTTGAAGATGGCCCGCAAGCCGACGCAGGACGAGTACTCGAAGGTCGTCCTGATCACAGGCCTCGGAATCGCCGCGATCGGGGCGCTGGGCTTCGTGATTTATCTCGTCATGCGGTACGGGCCGAACTTCTTCCGGGGCCTCTTCGGCGTTGTGGGGACTTGACCCGATGGGACTCCTGGACGACCTCTCGAAGCGGGAGCCGCGCCCGGAGCCCAAGCCCGAGCCGCCCGCGGTCGGCCACTACAGCGTGAAGCTGGACCTGACGGAGGAGAAGGTCTCCCTGACCGCGGGGCAGACGAAGGAGTACGCGGTCCTGCTGACGAACACCGGGACGGAAGACGACACGGTCAGGATCAAGGTGGACCTCCTGTATAACTCGGAGCTGCCGGACCCTCCCGAGTGGACGGTCAAGCTGTGGGGTGTTGAGGAGAAGGTGTGGGACGTCACGTTCACGAAGGTCATCGAGAAAGAGTTCGTGCTGATTGCGGACGGCCAACGGGAGATCACGTTGACCGTCACGTGTCCGAAAGGCGCGCGATACGCGGATCGGCTGAACGTCGTAGTCAACGCGATCTCGAAAGGCGACCCGGGGGCCTCCGACGTCAAGACCTTGAGCTTCAGCGCGCGCCAGGCGGTCCTCGCCGTGAAGTCGTCGATCGGTCACGAGCGCGCGGTGGCCGACGCGATCTTCGCGCGCGCGAAGGCGAAGGACGTCGGCGTGTTCTCGATCCTCGTCCCCGCGAATTTCCGCGGATACGTCTACGTCGAGAGCATGAACCCGGACCGGTTGGAGGAGGTCGTCCGCGGCTTGCGTCGGGCGCGGGGCGTCGTGAAGGGCGAGGGCGAGTCGACCGGCATCGCCTTCTCCGAGATCGAGGCGTACCTGACTCCGAAGCCGATTGTCAGCGGCATCATGGAGGGGGACATCGTCGAGCTCGTTGCGGGCCCGTTCAAGGGCGAGAAGGCCCGCGTCATGAAGATCGATGAGACGAAGGAGGAGATCACCGTCGAGCTGTTCGAGGCGATGGTGCGGATCCCCGTCACGGTTCGCGGCGACAGCGTCCGCGTCCTCCAGAAGGAAGAGGAAAAATAGGCGTCCGTCGGACGGCGCCTCGTCACCGCGGACATCTCGAGACCGGCACGCTCCCTGGCTATCCTCTCTTGCCGGGACTCGCCGTGGCCAACGACGAACGACGCAAGACAAACACAGTCCGGTAGGTCCGGCCGATGTCGACCACGCTTCCGAGCCAAGCGAGCGGTCGTAGCGTGATGTGGACGACGTCGACAAGAAACCGGTTCAAACTCCATGCAAGCAGGTTTACACTCTGGAGTCGATCGACATGCCAATCGGCCGGGACCGATCCCGTGATTTCCCTCTCCGTTGGGAGACCTCGTTGGCTATGTTCCTCGAGCCACGGATTTTCCTCCCCTCGGACGACGCCCAACAGCTTGCGATGCACGGCCTCCGCTCTCTCGCTTCGCTCTGTGGGGCAGGCGAGAAACACCAAGCCGCGAGAAACGCGCAAGGTCTCACGGACGAGGGAAGGGCGCCGGTCCATCGGCAGATGCTCCAAGACGTCTACGGCCACCACGGCATCGAACGATGCGTCGCGGAAGGGGAGCTGAATCCCGGAGGCGCGGACGAAGGATTCGCCTGAAGCCGTGCGTACGACGGGACGAATGTCGCAGGTCACCATCGGTACTCCGAGCAGATGGGCCAGCCCGACATCCCCACGGCCGATCTCAAGGATCCCGGCGGGGAAGGGGATTTGCTCGACGATGCGACGATACCGTAGGGGCACGTCCGGATCGAGGGAAGGAAATTCCGCATAGATTCCGCGGACATCCATAACGCGACCCCTCCCGCTGGCCATGCGCGTCGATGGAGTGGCGCCTAGATGAGACTACCTCGGCGCCCCACGGTAGGAACGTTTATGCGACCCGGCCCGCTTGGCGGCGCCACAGGGATAACCGTGACCGAGAAACTCGATGTCCTGGTGGATGGGGGCAAAGCTACACCCGGTCCACCGTTGGGCCCGGCTCTCGGCCCCCTTGGAGTGAACATCGTCGAGATTCTCAAGGCGATTAACGAGAAGACGAAGTCGTTCGAAGGGATGAAAGTCCCCGTGACGCTGCTCGTCGACCCGAAGACGAAGGCCTTCACGATTGAAGTCGGGACCCCGCCGACGTCCGCTCTGATCGCGAAGGAACTCAAGATCGAGAAGGGATCGGGAGACGCGGGCAAGACACGCGTCGGCAATCTCTCCCTCGCGCAGGCGATCAAGGTCGCGAACATGAAGGCGGACGCGATGCAGGGGAAGTCCCTCAAGGCACGAGTCCTCGAGGTCGTCGGCACGGCGGTCTCGATGGGCGTGACCGTCGAGGGGAAGCCCGCGAAAGAGTTGTCAAAAGATATTCAGGCGGGCAAGTTCGATCGGCAACTCGCGGGCTGAGTCGTGCACACACCGACCGCGCACGGGTTCTGGCTCGGGCGTCACTGGGCCGTCGGCAGCACCTTCCGCTCCGCCCGTGCCGGGCGCGCGAGGTCCAAGAGCATCGCCTCGAGCTGGATCCGGACGAAGTCCATGTCGCCGACCCAAAGTCCTTGGAGCTTGTCCGCGGCGAACTCGCCATCTCGATAGAACGAGTTCAGGATGAACACTTCCTGGTCGCTCGGAAACACATAGGTGTGCGCGAGTCGCGTCGTCGAAAGGGGCCGCGCCGGGAAATGAAACTGCACGCGCGTGGTCCGGCCCAGGAGGCCACTCAACTCCGCCAAGTCCGACCGATTCGATTCGTTCAGGACGACCCGGACGAGACGGCGCGAACGCCCGAGCGCGTCGAACAGGAGGTGCAGGATCTCCGGCGCGACGGGGAACGGACTCACGCAGAGGATCTGGCCGCTGCTCGAAAGGATCACTTCGCGGAGCTTGCGTCCGATCGACTCCGCCCCTTTGTAGATCCACACATCCGTCTCGGGAGCGTGCGCCTTCGGGGGCGAGCTCTCCTTGAGGCCCCCGACGATTTCCGCTGCGGCAACTAGGTCGTCGCCTCTCGTCTGCTGGGCCTCCTCCGCCACGATTCGGGGCGCGCGGGCTCGGTATCGGTTCGGCCGCTCGCGGGACACTTCAATCCAGCCTTTCGTTTGGAGCGATTGGAGGATGCGATACACCGCGGGATACTGGACCCCGAGGAGCTGACTCACCTGTTGAGCCGTTGACACGCCATTCCGCACCAGGCCTAGATAGGCCCGTCCTTCTTTCCCGGTGAGGCCGAGCATCTCGAGCGCCCGCCCGATGTCCTCCTCCCGCATCGGGCCAGCTAGGGAGGCCCGCTACAAAAGCGTTGCGCGCGTTATCAGCGGGTCGCTGATAATTTGATTCATGCGTGGCCCGCACCGCGAAGGAACCGCGATGTGGAGGAAGTGGCTCGTCCGCTGCCATGGGCCGAGCGATTCGTCGGATGGCTCGAGACCCGCAAAGCCTTATTAGGGCCACACTCTTTCGCCGCCTCCCCCGTGCAGGAGGCTCCGTTGGCCGCGCACACTGCAGGAGGCGATTTCCCTTGGCGGACAAGCACTCGGTCGAGACGATCAAGAAGCTCTTGGAGGCCGCGAAGCCCCGGGAGTTCAAGGAGTCCGTCGAGGTCGCGGTGAACCTGCGGGACGTCGACCTGTCCGTGCCGAAGAATCGCGTAGATGAGGAAGTCGTCCTTCCGAAGGGGCGCGGCAAACCGATTCGCGTTTGCGTGTTCGCCTCCGGGGAACTCGCGCTGAAGGCGCGGGCCGTCGCGGACCTCGTCATCCAGCCGCAGGAGATTGAGGAATACGCGAGCGACAAGCGGAAGGCGCGAGCCCTTGCGGCTGCGTACGACTTCTTCATCGCCGAGGCGCCGCTGATGCCGGTGATCGGGAAGCGGCTCGGCGTCGTCCTCGGGCCTCGCGGGAGGATGCCGCGGCCCCTGCCACCGACGGCCGACCCGACGAACCTAATCAACTCGATGCGCAACACGGTCCGCGTCCGGAGTCGCGACAAGCGGACCTTCCACGCTGCGATTGGAACGCGGGACATGCCTCCCGAGGATCTCGCGGACAACCTCGACGCCCTGATTCGGCGGGTCGTCGGCAAGCTGGAGCGCGGTCGATTCAACATTCAGTCGGCGTACGTAAAGACGACCATGGGTCCCGCCGTGAGGTATCTCTGAGGTGGAACGATGACCCACGTCGCCCCGTACAAGAAACAGCTCGTCGAGGACCTCGCGGCGCGATGCGCCGCGGCGCGCGTCGTCGGCGTCGCGAACATCCACGGGATCCCCGCGCCCCAGTTCCAGGTGATTCGCAAGAAGCTGTCCGGGCGCGCCACGATCACGGTCGCCAAGAACAATCTCTTGCGTCTCGCATTCGAGCAAGCGAGCGCGAAGAAGCCGGAACTCGTCAAGCTGAGCGACACGATCGAAGGGCAGACTGCTGTCGTGACCGCGGACATCAATCCCTTCCGGCTGTTCAAGGAACTCGAGGCGACGAAATCGCGCGCTCCGGCGCGCGGCGGGGAGGTGGCCCCGGAGGATTTGTGGGTCCGCGCGGGTGAAACGCCCTTCAAGCCGGGGCCCGTCGTCGGGGAGCTTCAGAAGGCCGGCATCCCCGCGGCGATTGAACGCGGCAAGGTGGTGATCCGTCAGGATAAACTCTTGGTAAAGACCGGACAACGGATCCCGCGAGACGTCGCCCATCAGCTCGCACGGCTGGAGATCTTTCCGCTCGTCGTGGGGCTTGACCTGCGTGGCGCGTACGAGGCCGGGACCGTGTTCCGCCGGGATGCGCTCGCGATCGACGACGCGATTGTTCGGGGCCAAATTGGGCAGGCGGGCCGGCAAGCGCTCGCGCTGGCGCTCGAGATCGCCTATGTCACACGCGAGACAATCGGCCCGCTCCTGGCGAAAGCCCATTCCCAGGCTCTCGGCCTCGCGGTCGAATCCGAGTTCCCCACGAAGGAGTCGATCAAGTTTCTCCTGGCGAAAGCCCAAGCACAGATGCTCGCCCTCGCGGCCCACATACCCGGTGCGGCCGGCGAGGGAGATCCACAGAACAGGAGGTGACACGAATGGAATATGTGTATGGAGCGCTGGTCCTGCACGCGGCCGGCAAACCGGTGAACGAGGAGAACCTGAAAAAAGTCCTGACCGCGGCCGGCGTGAAGGTCGATGAGACCCGCGTGAAGGCGCTGACCGCCGCGCTGGAAGGCCTGAACATCGACGAGGCCCTCAAGGCCGCCGTCGCGATGCCCGCCGCGGCTCCCGCAGCCGCGCCGCCCGCCGAGAAGAAAGAAGAGAAGAAAAAGGAAGAGAAGAAGGAAGAAGAGAAAGTCTCGGAGGAAGAAGCCGCCGCGGGATTGGGTGCGCTCTTCGGGTAGTCCGAAGGACCGCCCTCTCCCGTTTTTCCTTCGCGGCCGAAGGTTAGCGAGAGCGGCTTTGGTCCCGGGGCAACGATCGCCCTCACGGATCGGGCCGGGAAAACGCGCACCTTCGGATGGAGGACCCGAGCGAGGTCGGAACCGATTTCGACGAGCACCGGGTGCCGGGTCCCGTCAACCTTCGTTTTTTTTTCACGCGGCCGTGCACGCCTCGCGGTCAAGCGGGGCTCTTTTTCGCGGCTTCTTGGGCGCGCTTGCTCCGCTCCTTTGCTGTGAAGCCGGTCGCCCTCTCGAGGAATGCGTTGAACGCCTTGATTGTGTCCGTCGCCACGCTGTCCGAGACGCCGCTCTTCATCGTTGTATCGAGGAAGAGTTTCTTGCCGTCGGTCCAAGCGACCATTCTCTCGAGGGCCCCATACGACACGGTGACCTTCGAGCCATCGACTCCGGCGTCCCCAAACATCTCCGCGGCGATTCGGCGCAAGCCATCTCCTTCGAGGACCTTCCCTGCACCCCGTTTCAGTTCGTAATCGCGCATCCGGATCCGGACTCCCGAACTTCGGGATTCGTAAGAAGGTTACGTTTCCAGAATCGCGAGAGGGTCGGAAGGGCCGAGCATGAACCCCTGGACCTCCCGATACGCGTTCCAGATGGCCTTGCAGTCGCACGTCAGGTCCTCGAAATCCTTCCGCAGCCCGAGGGAAAACTCTTCAATCGCGTTCACGACCGCTCGGTCGCATGTACCGCAGTTGTGCGCCCCGCGGGCCATGCCGCCGGCAGTGGGGTGGCTCTTCACATGGGCCTTCAGATCGCGGGTGCGTTGGAGGACCTCCACGACGGACCACAGCCAGGGTGGCCGGTACTCCCCGCGGCGGAAGAGGCGATCGACGAGGGTGTGGCTTTGCACGTTCACCGGGTTGAAGGAGATCGTGTCGCTGTGCGGATCCGCGTCGTGGCCGGACCGGACCGCGTCCTCGATGGACTCGCGCTCCGTGAGAAAGGGCGGCTTGACGAGGAGGTACGTTTTGACGCTCGCGCCGGCCTCGTGGCAGAGGGCCGCTGCCTTCGCGTGCTCCGGGAGGCCCCACACCTTGTTCACCGCGTACCGCAGGACACGTTCGTTCGTCGATTCGAGTCCGAATGCGACCTCGAGTTCGTCCGCGAATCGCACAGCCCGTTCGAGCTGGTCCGCCCGCAGGAGGTGGCTCAACGTTTCGACGATCACCTTGTCGCATCGGTCACCGAGTTCCCGGAGGATTCGTTCGCGAATCTCCGACGGCACTTCGTGGTCGTCGAAGAAGTTCCCCGAGGTGTATACCTTCACGAGGGGCTGCCCCGAATGCTTTCTCAGGACGACATCGAGCTGGTGCCCGATGTCGGCGGGGGCGACTTCCTGGGCGACATCGTTCACGTACCCGCACATGGAGCAGCCGCTGGCCCGGGCCCAGTAGCAACCGCGGGTGCGAAAGATGATCACCCAAGCGTCGACGACCCTGCCGTGGAGGAGGTCCTTCTCCGTCCACGTGGAGATGTATTCGCGCGGATCGAACTCCCGCGGGCGCCGCTCGTCTTTCACGACCTCCTGGAGTCGCATGGCCCGGCGTCGAACGGGCTGATACGGAAAAACCTTTGCCGGTTCACCGGCGGTCGCGGACCGCAGACAGGCCCATGATCGCCCCGACGGCGACGAAGATGAAGGCGAAGAAGCGAAGGCCGAACGCGAGATCCGCTGAGACAGCAATCCCGGTTCGGTACGACAACACGCCGGGCAGGTCCACGAGGACCTCGTACACGACGAAGAGCACCACGCCGAACCCCACGAGACTAATCCCGCTCCCTGGACTCCGGTGACGGTGGACGACCGTTGCGGTCGAGAACGTGGCGACTTGCGCCACCGGCCGTGCAACCGCAGCGGGGGCGCTCGCCGCTTCCGCCTCCGGCTTCGGGAGGTCCGCTGGCGCGTACCGTCGGCAGGCGTCGCACCACCAGCGTTCGTACTGCGCAATCCACCGCAGCGTCGCGCCGCAGTTCGGGCAGGCGAATTTCGACGTGCCCACCGGAGCATACGCGCGACAGTGGTAGCAATACCAACGTCGATACAGGGCAATGTAAGTGAGTTCGCGGCCGCAGGTCGGGCATGGATGCATCGTGCGCGTCTGTTGGTAGACAGTAGCCGACGCGAGCGAAGACTGAATTTCCGAAGCCGTAACGGCTGACTCGGCGGGGAACGTCTCGACGACGGCTTGGGTGGGCTCTTCCGTCTCGACGACGGCCGGGGCGACCGCGACAGTCGGAGTGGGCTCCTCCCGCGCTGCCTCCTCCTGCGGGCTCTCCTCCGCCGCAGCTTGGCGGTCGGCGACCTCCGCCGTGGCGGCCGTTTCGCTCTCTTTGGCGCGTATCTCCTCTGTGGGAGGCGGTCCCTGCTGTGCCGGCACTTCTTCCTGCGGGATTTCCTTCGGCTGGGCTTCGGCCTCGAGTGTATCGAGGTAACTCAACAATCGCTCTCGGAGTTGCTCTTTGGTCCCCGTCGGATCGAGATTGTAGTCTTTGCACAGATCGAGGAGAGTGGTTTTCTTTGCCTGGAAGATTTTGACACGGTTGAGCGGTTGTTTCGGTCGCTCCGGGGCGGGCTCGTCGGGCGGGATCTCTTCCTCGGCCCGCTCGGCCGGCTCCTGCGCCGGTTCCGCGGGCGTTTCGACGACCGTCGTCGCGGGCTCCTCGACCTTCGGCGGTTCCGTGATGAGGACCGTGGGCTCCGCGGAGGCCTCCTGTGTCGAGGGATTGGAGACCGTGTCGTAGATCGATCTTAGGTCGGCGTCTTCGGCCGGGAACGCGCTCTCGCGATAGCAGTAGTAACGATTGTAGTCGGTGACGTACGAGAGGATGCCGCCGCACGACGGACAGACTTTCGCCCCTTCGTCGCCGAACCCCTGGGGCGCGTATTGGCCGCACGCATAACAATAGTGTCGGCGATATTGCTCGAGGAAAGCGAGTTCGCTACCGCAGTTGGGACAAGGAAGGCCCGTCACGCAACGCCGAGGAGGCCGCGTGCCGCGAATAAAAGCTCTTTCATGATTTCCAAAAATGAGACTCTTCACGACTCGCATCGCGGGTTCTCGCGGAAACCCTTTTACCGAAAGCCTCCATGGGCTCGCTGCGCCACCCTAGCTCAGCCGGTAGAGCAGCCGCCTTGTAAGCGGCAGGTCGGGAGTTCGATTCTCCCGGGTGGCTTCGATTCGGAGGTGTTGCACCTATTCCAGAAGGAACCCGGCCGGGTTCCGCTCCCGGGGCACCTCTCGGAACTCGACATCGAGCCCTGCGGCAAGGCGCGACGCCTCGTCGCGAAGTCCGCGAAGATGCGACGCCTTCACGCGGTACTCTCCGCGCATCTGCCGAATCACGAGCTCGGAGTCGCCGCAGATTAGATACGAGCCCCGCTCACCGTGCTTCCGATCGAGGTCGTGCAGGTACCGCAGCAGGAAAATCAGACCGAAGTACTCGGCGATGTTGTTAGTCCGAATGGGGCCGTCCGCGGTTGATAAGTCCGGCACTTGACGGACGATTTTCGTATCGCCCACGACGAACGCAGCCCGCATCGGTCCGCTCCCTCCGAACTGGTTGCCTGGGCAGGAACCATCGAAGTAGCAGACCATCCGAGAGTCGTTTCCCCGGGCCATTACCACGCCGGTACACCGCGCCGGACACTTGAGCGTTGTTCGCAATGCGGCTCGGTTTCGTGCTCCGACTCAATCCGTTCCGCGATAATGGGCCAAAAAACGTTACGTACTCTCGGTGCTCCTCCGCCGTAGCCGAAGGAGCCGACAAATGCGATTCCCACGGAGAAGGCCAAGGGCAGTCGTTTCGACTCCTCTTCCCGCGGCCGATCCGCTCCGGATCCTCTCGGAGTACGTCCTCCACATGTCGATCACGTGCCTCGGAGAGCATGACGTCACTCCGCTCTTCGAGGAATACATCCAGGACGCGAGGTTGGGGGATGCGGAGCGGGCGGAGCTTACCGCAGTGTATCGGAGCCTCTTGCCACGAACAGCCGTAGCTGCGGCCCCCTGAACTAGAGCCCCTGCGAAACTCCTAGCGACGCTGGCATTCGCATCGGCAGCAATCTGCGCAGCGGGGGGATTCACACCAGCAACCGTGCTCCCGGCTTTCTTCCGCAAGCGCCTGCGCGAGGCTGAGCGTAATCACGAGTTCACCTCCCGTCCGGTTTTCGAGCGATTAGTGTGACCGCGGATGCCTCGAGTCCGCTTGGGCCCGTGCGCCACGGCCGGTCTTCGGCGATGTGAAGTTCCCGAAACCCCGCACGGCGAATCGTGTTCAGGTATTCCGCGCGGACCATGGCCGTCGCCACACATCCGCAATCATCCTTAATCGTTCCGAGGTCTCGTTCTTGCACGATGTCCGAGATCGCGAGACGCCCTCCCGGCTTCAAGATACGGAATGCTTCCGCAAACACGGCCGGCTTGTCGGGGCTTAGGTTGATCACGCAGTTGCTGAGGACGACGTCCGCGATGTTGTCCGCCAGAGGAATCTCTTCGATGGGGCCGAGGACGAACGACGTATTCGGGAGTCGCAGGGATCGGGCCGCCCCACGGGCGCGTTCGACCATCGCCGGTGTCATGTCGACTCCGACGGAGTGGCCTTGAGCTCCGACGACGCTCGCGGCGAGGAATACATCGATGCCCGCGCCCGATCCGAGATCCACGACGGTTTCGCCTGGGTGCAGGCCCGCAGCCCGCACCGGATTCCCACTCCCGAGCCCGAGGACCGATTCCGCCGGTATTCGAGCCAGATCGTCGGCCGAGTAGACGGACGCGCAGCAAGCATTTTCACCGCAACATCCGCCACCGGTTGCTGCGAGGGCGTACCGCTCTTGCACTTTCGTGTGGGTTGTCTCTGGGTCAGAGCCCATGGTTATCTACTACCGAATAGTAGTAGTCAACCTCAAATACCTTCCCTCCCTCTGGCTATAAGATGTCGGGAGTCAAAGCGCGCGCGAACGCCCTCCTCCAAGACGCCCTCGAGCCTTCCGCGGAACGAATCCGGGGGACGCTGCGGGATGTTGGCTTCAGCAACTCCGCCGCGGAAGCGTTTTGCGCCTTAATCCGGGTACGCGAAGCAACCGCGGGCGACCTCGTCCGAAAGATTGGAATCCCGGACTCGAAAATCTACTACGCGCTCGACGAACTCGCGGAAAAAGGTCTCGTGGAGGTTCAAGCGGGAAAGCCGAAGACGTATCGCGTCGTGCCGCCGAAAGAGGTGGAGATTCGCCTCGCCCGGATCGTCGAGGCCGACTACGAGCGACGGAGGGCCGCGACAACTCGGCTCGGTGTCCTCCTGGAGCCGCTCCGCGCCGCGACCAAGTCCCCCGCAACGGACGTCGCGTACATTGTGAAAGGCGTACCAAATATTGTCGCCCGCGCCCAAGCTCTGATCGCCTCCGCTCGGAAGGAGATCGTGGTCCTCGCCTCCGACGAGCCATTCTTCCGCAAGGTCGAGGCCGATCTCGGGAAAGCCGGTCGGCGGCGCGTTCAAGTGAAACTCGCAATCCCAGACATTCAAGTCGAGCGAAATCTTGAAGAAGCCGCCGAGGTCCGGTCGATTGTGTGCAACTGTCTGCTGATCATCGTGGACGCGCAGCAGGTCCTGACAATGACGCGCACCCTGGACGGCGATGCCTACGCCATCACCTCAACGGATCCCACGTTGGTTCAGCTCGGCCTGGACTACTGGGCGAGTCCCCGCTGTTGCGTCGTGTGACGCCGGGCATGTCGCCATGAGCCCGCTTTTCATCTATCTCGCTCAATAAAAACGACACGCGAAGCCGTCGGGAGGTCTTGTTTCTTCCGTGTGCGAAAGTGCTCTCTGGTCGTGTTAATGACGATTGAGCAAGATTCTAATACCGTGTTATACAGTATTCACTCCGGCCTCCACAGGGCCGGGACCTACGGATGCTTCAACCTCAGGAACTGGTGGTCGCCAAGCTCCTCCCCACAATCCGTGCGCGCTTGGCCCGCGAGCTTCTGCGGACGTACAAAATGAAGCAGGTCGACGTCGCGAGATTCATGGGGATCACGCAGGCGGCCGTGAGCCACTACAACACGCAGAGCCGCGGCGTGGACCAAGAGATGCTCCGTCTGTTCCCGGAGATCAAGCCGTTCGTGAACGAACTCGCGGATCGGCTCGCGAACGGCATGACGCTTTCCGACCAAATCGCGAGCGTCAATGAATTCTGTTCGGGACTCATGCTCACGGCTCGCTTCTGCGAGTACCACAAGAGCTTGGGGGACATCGACCCCCACTGCACCGCCTGCTTTCCCGTGCCGCCTCGGCCGTAGCGGATCGGATGGCGGGACGAGTCAATTCACGGGCATCGATTTGATCGGCACGCCATAGTGCCGGAGCCACTGGCCGACCGTCCGGTTGTCGACGCGCCGATACGCCCGCCGCATCCGTCGTTTCTGGAATGCCATCCGCAGGCCGGCATACGCGTCGAGGCGCGCGCGCACGGTGGCGGCTGCGAAGTCCGTGAAGGACGGACCACGCCCCGCGCCGGTTGTGGGAGGGGACGTGTATCGCCCTGGGACGAGCCGCCGGCGCAGCGCCGCGAGCACCCGCATGGCGTTCCAAGGGATCCCCTCCGCGAGGTACTGCATCGGATAGTTCTGGACGAGATTCCAGATCCGGTTGCGCTCACCCTGATACGTCTTCCACGCGGACTGGTAGCTCGAGGATGCGGAGTACTTGTGGTACACGATCGCTCGAGGCGCAAACCGTGTCTCCCAACCCGCGAGACGAGCCCGCCAGGCGAGGTCCAGGTCCTCGTAGTACGCGACGAAATCCCGGTCGAAAAGGCCCACGCGCTCGAAGAGAGTTCGGCGATAGAGGGCGGCACCCGCCGTCGGCGCGAACACGTCCGTCTCGCGATCGAATTGCCCGTTGTCCCGCTGGTTCCACCCGCGGTCCACGCCGCTCCCGTCCCGCGTCGGGGAGATGCCGGTCGTGTTCAGGATCGTCGGCCGGTCCATGAACAAGAGTTTCGCAGCGACCATCCCGACCCGTTCTTCTGCCGCTGCCTTCACGAGGCCGGCGAGGAACTCCGGATCCGACCGGGTGTCGTTGTTCAACGTGACCACGAACTCGCACGCGGGATCCTGCAGCGCGACTTCCACCCCCGCGTTCGTGCCTCGAGCGAAGTGGAGGTTCGCGGGGAGCGCGATCAGGACGGCCTCCGGGAACTCGTCCCGAATGAATTCCGCGGACCCATCCGTGCTCCCGTTGTCGACGACCAGGATCTTCGCGTCCTCATAGGTCTGCGCGAAGATGGAATCCAAACAATCGTGAACGTATCGTCGGCCATTCCAGTTCAAAATCACGACGTGCGTCTGGGAGCCCATCGTCCTGCGGCGGTAGTAGACGACGCCACTTGAACCTCTCGCGACTCCGGGACGTCGGAGCGGAGTTCACTTCCCTTCGGCGGCTCGCCGCACTTGCACCTGCATCGCGTCGATGAACGCGCGCGTATCGAAGCGGCGGGCTTGCGCCTCGCAGGCGGATCGCATCCCCTCCAGGTTCGCACCCACCGCCGATTCCATCGCACGTGCCAGCGACTCCGGATTGGCGGAGACGAGCCACCCGGTCCGGTCCGGGATGACGCTCTCGCGGTAGCCCCCTTCGTCGACCGCGATCACGGCCTTCCCCGCGGCCATCGCCTCCACGGGGGCGAGGCCGAAATCCTCGTCCCTCGATGTCGCAAGGAGGCCGCGGCACTTCGCGTACAAGTCGATGAGACGTCCCTCCTCCACTTCTCCCAGGAACTCCACGTTCTTCGGCGGGCGCAACGAACGGAGGAACTTCTTCGCGTCGACCCCCATCTGAGGTCCGCCGACCACAACCAGCCGTTCCCGGGGCGACCGGCGAAGCGCCTCCACCTGGAGTTCGATCCGCTTCTCGTGTGACAGTCGGTTCACGGACAGCCAGAAGTCACCGAGTTCTTCGAAGCGATAACGCGCGGTGTCCACCGGAGGGTAGACGACTTCCGCCGATCGGTGGAGATATCGTGCGACGCGACCCGCGACATTATGGCTGTTCGCGACGATCCGCCCGACGGTGGCCACGTCGGCCTCGTACCGCGGCTGCGCACGACGGATCCAGGCCCGGGCAGCGACGCGTTTCGGCGGCGAGAGGTCGCGGAGAAAGGCTTCCCGCAAGTCGTAGAAAACCCGCACGGGCGTGTGGCAATACCAGAGATTCGGCCGATGTCGGGGCGCGGCCTCGATGGCCCAGTTTCCCGAGAACAGATAGACGTCATAGCCTGGCAACTCGGCGCGACGGAAGGCGGCGGCCTGTCGCTCTTGGCGCAGGATTGGCGTGCGAGGCGCCTTCCCGAGCTCCGTCGCCCGAACGTTCCGCAATCCCGCACGCGTTGGCAGCCCGGGGTCCAAGTCGGTCACGAAGAGGTCGGCATCGAACGCCGCCGCGAGGGCCAGGGCGACCCGCTCACCGCCGCCGATGAAACTCAGGTGGTCATGGAGGACCGCGATGCGCATGGGCCCGGTGGGATGGGACGCGCGACCATAAAGCGTGACGCTAGCATGCGGTCGAGCAACCCCACGCGATCCAGTAGAGCTGGGCGTATCCGTTGTCGAACACCTTGACGAACGGGGACCCATCGAACTTCGCGACGACGTCGGGGGGCATCGGGACCGCCGGCTCGAACGGACCGAGGCGGACACCGGCCTTCATGTCCCGGTCGATCCACACGTACGTGGCGTTCTTCACCCCGGACGGCGAGTCGATGGACCCCAGGCCGTTCAGTGGGTCCCCTGGGATGTTCACCAAGAACGGGGCTCGCGTGCGATCCCACGTCGCGTTGATTCCGCCGTATCCGAAGACCGTGGACGAGCCGTGATGATCCGTCGCGACGAGTCCGCTCGCGTAATCGCGAGCCCAATAGGCGGGGTCGAGCGCTTGGGGGACGGTGCCTTCGTGCCAGCCCGCGAACGCCGAGGGGGGCGGGATGCTCGTGATGGCGGTTCCCGCCAGCAGGAGACCGCAGACCGCAAGGGCGGCGGACCGGCTCCGGCCGCGAAGCCCGGCGAGATCAAGGAGGCGGAAGAATCCGACGCCCGCGAAGATCGCGACTGGCACCAACACGTACTCCATGTGGCGGTACGGGATGAGGACCTGCGGTGCGGCGACGATACCCAAGGCCGCTGAGAGCAGGAGGGCGATTAGCCACGCGCTGACGTCGGCGCCGTCGCGGCAGAAGTCGAGGAACTTTCGGCCCGACGACGAGAACGGCAAGAGCGCCACGAGGGGCACGAAAAACAGGAGCGTGGCGGGTGACTCCTGAAACGTGGTTCCGGGGACGGCGACCACCACCGTCACGAGGCCGATGACGGAAATCGCCGCGAGTCCTACGACATACGCGGCCGCAGGCCGTCGCAGGTTCGGATATCGGGGCCGGTATCGCCACGGAATCCGTCGCCGCGCGAAGATGATTCCCGCGAAGATCGCGACCCCGAGTGGGAACGCGAGGATTAGCGCCCACCAGGGTTGGATGTTCACGGACGGGAGGATGGTGTCTCGGAAGGGAGTCGCGTATCCGAACCAAAAGGCAAAGGTGCCCACCGCGAGGACGAACGCAAAGGCGATCTCGCGCCGCGTCCCCGCGCCTCCCTGCCAAGGTCGGGCGAGTCCGCGCACGGCGATCGCACCGACGATCATCACGAGCAGGAAGTAGAGGGACAGATGATGCGTTACGACCAGGGTCCCCGACACCAGGAGAAGCGGGACGATCGCACGTCGGTCCGAACGAAGCCGTAGGAAGAGGAGAAGGCCGGTCAACGCGAGGAGATCGCCGAGGGTCGCCGGCGCCGCGTGAGAAGTCGTGTAGACGTGCGGATTGGCACCGGCAACAAAGGCCGCGGCAAAGAGCGCGAAGCGGTCCTCAGTGACGATTCGAGCGGCGAGGAGGAACATCGGCCCGACCGCCAGCGCACCCAGGATCGGGACGAGGAGGTTCAGGACCGTCGAAACATCGACCCCTCCGAGGTCGGCGAGGCCCGCCTGGACGAAGAACATCCCGGGAAAGTACGGATAGGTGATGCCCCAGCCGTAGTACGGGGTCGAGACGTGTCCCGTGCGCACGAGCCCCCGGAGGATTGTGAAGTACTCGCCCGTGTCCGAGCCCCAGTAGATAAAGGACCAAAGCGGGGAGAGCCGGACCGCGATCGAGCCGAGCCCGATCGCGGCCAGCCCGAGGGCGGTGGACTTCCGCATCCGCTCGCGAACCGAGCCCCGCTACTAAAGGGTATCCGCGTCCTTCATTTCGGCTCGAAAAACTGTCGTCGCAAACTATTTCTCCGCGACGCTTCTCTCTACGATGATGGCCCGCCGGTGCCCCGAGTGCGACGCCGAGTTACCGGATGACGTCGTGTGGGTGTGCCCGGTCTGCCGGTACACGCTCCGCACGCCCGCCGCGGCGAAGGCCGGCCTGGCATTCATGATCCTCGGCCTTTTCCTCGTCGGAGCGTACGTCTACGGCCCGGACCGGCTCCCATTGCGGTCGGGAGTGCTGCCCACGGACCTTGCGAACCTGGCGATTGCGAACTTCGTTCTCATGGTCCTCGGCGCCTTTGGGCTCGGTATCCTCCTCGTCGCAGCTGCCGCCCTCAAGATTCGAAACGAACAGGCCCGGCTCGCGGCCGCTTAGAAGAAATCGTCGAGCTTCAGGTCCTGCGTCTTGTCGTTCGTGAACAACGACGTGATCGCGTCCTCGATCAGGTCGATCCGTTGCCGCAAGTAGTTCGACACGTTGAATTGCTGACTGATCCGCTTCGAGATTTCCAAGTACTTCTTGACAGAACTCTCGTGGACGGTCAGCGTGAGGTTGCCCCCGCAGGCGAGACATTTCCCGCGGAGGGGGATTCGCCGGTACTTCTCGCCGCATTTCGTGCAGCGGACCTGCTGACTCGAGAACGCCTTCAGGTTCCCAATCAGGTCGGGCAGGAAGTGGTGGACAACAATCCGGGCAACGACGTCGTTCGGGTCGACGGCCCGGATGCGGAGCGCGAGTTCGAGTTGTTTCTCGATCTTCTCGGCCATAGATCCCTCCCCGTACGCGGAGGCGAGGGGGCCCTGCGCAACATCCGAGGTCTCGTGGGTGTACGCGAACCCCTCGTATTGGAGGACGCTCCCGATCCGTTTGCTGACCGTGTCGATCAGCGGTTCGATCTCCTTCGGATGGGCGAACCGTTCGGCCGCCTCGTAGAGCGCCAACGGGTACGCGGTCAACACATCGATGTTGTGCGCCTCCTTGTCGATTTCGTTTGGATCGATGCGCGTCGTGAGGACGAGGGGCGCGTCCATCAGACCGCCCCGTTTGTCCGGCAGGAACGCGCGGGAGAAATTGATGAGGGAGTCGAGGAGCAGGATCATGGAGTCTTCGTCCCCGTCGCAGTTCCGTCGACGTGCCGCGATCAGGTAGGGATGCGCGAAGCACGCGTTCGCGTCTGTAAACCCGACGATTCGCGCGAGGACCCCGCCGCTCGTATGCGGCGCAAGGGTGACGACGAGGTGGCCGAGGAGGTCCTCGGGTGCCTTTGCATCGTAGAAACTATCGAGGCCATACAGGCGCTCCAGCAGATCGTCCAAAAACGCCGCGACCCGGACCAGGTACTCGCCGCCGGACCTCGCGACGACGATGTCTTGGGGACGGAGTTCGAGGATCTGGTCGGCCCGCTCCAGGGGCTGTCCGGTCCGGTCCTTCGTGTAGCCGAGCCGACGCGCGGCCTCGACGGAGATGCCCGCCTCCTTTGGCGTGAAGTGCGTCAGGGGGAGGTTCGTCATGTCGAACCGGGTGGTGCCATCCTTGAAGACGTAGATGTCGTGCTTTGCCCGCAAGATGCCTTTCTCGAGCGGCTCCGGCGTCTTCGTCTTCGAGATCATCCCTTGGACCGCCTTGATTTCCGGCGGTTTTGCCTCGCCGACTCGATCGAGGGCCGAGCGCAGGACCTCCGCGAGGGGAATGTGTTGGCGCGCCGGACCGTTCCGAGAAAGTGTGTGACCGCCGCACGAGCATTTCGGGAGGAACCAGCGTTTCCCGCACGAACTGCAAATGCGCAGGCCGACTTCCGCTTCGATCGTCTCCTTTGCGGCCGCCTGTACGAGGAGCCGCTGCGGGCCGCCCTCGTGGCCGATCGGGAACAGGGAATGCGGGGCAGGCTGCATCTTGCGGGGTGCGGATTTCTCGGGTCGCGCCATCCGAGCCCCGATCCGGGTTGGGCCCCGTGCCTTCACGGGGAACCCTGCCAGCTGGGACACGAACATGAGGGGATCCGTCGTCACGGGTGCGGGTCTCATCGTCAGCGAAGGTCCTTCGGACTCGATTCCGAGGGTCGCGAGGAGAATCTCCGTGTGCCGCTCCACCACGATTTCCTGACCTGCCACGCGGTACGGCACGCCGAGGTGCACGAGTAGCTCTCGCGGTTCCTCGTCACCGGGGAGAATGAGCCGGCCGTCGGCGATGCGGCCGTGGGCCGCCGTCAGGTCGCGGAGCCGCTTGAGTTCTTCGACGGTCAGGTCGTGGAAGAACAGATTGTACCGTGGATGAAGAGGCAGCCCGAACTCCCGGGACCAGGCGATTGCTTGCGGCCCGTCGACCGTCTCCCAGTTCTCGGGCAACCGCGTGAGTTTCTCGCGCAGCAAGGCGCCGTACCACTCGAGGCCGAACGCTCCCGGCATCAGGACGTGGTTGTTCTCCAAGAACTCTCCGAAGGGGACCAGGATCTCGCCGAGGTCCGCGATGACGCGAACGTGGCCAGCGACCCGCCGGGCGGTGGCGGCGTCCGAGATCTCTACAAAGTCGCCCGTGTCGAGGACCACGAGCGGTCCTTCGATTCGGTCGCAGGGGGTCACCGCGCCCGCCTTCCCCGGCCGCTCGGTCTTGATTTGGGTGCCCACCGCGATGAAGTCGTCGAGGATGTGCATCGTCGCGGGATGCAGGGCGAGCGCCGCGAGCCCCGTCGCCCGGGTCCGGCCGTACCGGAGCCGGAGGCCGCCGGGCCGGCTGGGATGGCAGAGGACCGGCCGCCCCGCGACGATGTTCTGGATGAACACCTCGCTCGGCTCCACGCCGGCTTCGTCCTTCGTCTCTTCGGGGCGGACCTCTTTCTCCTGCAGATAGGCGTCGATGAACTCCCACCCGTCGATCCGCAGTTTCTTCACGTGTTTCTGGATCTTCGGCGCCTTCAGGCACATGCCGTCCGCGATCACGAGGCAGGCGCCACCGCGGATCCGGTTCGTCTCGACGCGGGGGAGGTCCCGGAAGCCGCTGATCTCCGCCTCCTCGGTGCCCTCGCCGTTGATCGCGACCGGGCAGTTCGAGACGATGAGCGAGATTTCCTCGTTCGACGGGGCGTACTGGAGATGCTGGATTTGGCGGTAGAGCGGGATCTCCTCCTTGAATCGCTCGACCTCTTCCCGGGCGGGCTGATACGAGCCGATCCCGAGTTCCCGGCGGACGACGTCGGCAATTAGGACGCTCAGGGCCTGACCCGTCCCTCCGGCGGACCGAATCGGGCCCGCGTACGACAGGTCGACATACGTCGTGCCGTCCCGGTTTCGTTTGATCTTCACGCCCGCGAGTCCCTCGAGCGGCGCGACGAGGATGCCTTCGGTCAGGATCGCAAGGCCCACCCGGACCGCCCGTTCGACCGCTTTCTCCTTGTTCGAGGCGGGCCGCAGCGCCATCTCTTTCGCGACCAAGATCGCGAGCTCCTCCCGGTCGTGGGTCTTGGCGAGCTCGCGGATCCGGCGCGCGACGCCTTCGACCTCGTAATGTTCCAAGAGGCGCTCGACGCGGGAGGCGAGGTCGTCCGTGAGGGGAATTTCCACGTCCAGTTCGGGATCGAACCCTCGGCCGCGTGCGGCGCGTGCGACCGCATAGGTCGCCTCGACCTGTTTCAGCAGGCCCGCGAAGTAGGCGCGGACCTCTTCCGATGCGACGGGTGAACCCATTCCATCCCTTCAAGAAGGAAGCGGCCGGCCCCATCCGGCGAGGCTCGTATATGTCTTTCCGTGCGCCTGCATGCGGACGCGCGAAATTCCACGCGTGAAGCTTTATCGCCCTCGGATGACCTCATGGGCAACGCGATGCTCCAGGTGAAAGATCCGGCGGCGTTCCAGAAGACGGTCGTCGAGTCGGACGAGCCGACCGTCGTCATGTTTTGGGCCACGTGGTGCCCGTTCTGCCGGCGGTTCAAACAGGAGTTCGAGCGGCTCGCCGCCTCGCACCCGTGGCGCTTCGCCGCCGTGTACCTCGACGACGAGGACAACCCGCTCTGGGACGACTACGCGGTCGATGTCGTCCCGACGCTCGCCTTGTTTCACGACGGCAAGGTCGTGGACCGCCTGAACGGCGTCCTCGGTTATGGGATCAGCCGGAAGATGGTCGACGATTTCGTTCGACGGCTCCAGCCGGTCCTCGCCTGACCCATTTCGGTTTCGTGCCTGATTTTCAGGGCGCACGTATTTAGTGCCCCCGCCCGGATGAAATCGTGTGCGCAAGATTCGGAGCGGGATCTACGGTCTCAACCCGCTTCTGGACGGCGGCGTGAATGAGAACAGCACGACCGTCGTGATCGGCCGGTCCGGCGCGGGCAAGACGACCCTCGCAACCCAGTTCATTCGCCGCGGGCTCCAGGACGGCCAGGAAGGGGTCTTCGTGTCCCTCGACGAGAACAAGGAGCAGATCATCCGCGAGGCGGTGGAGATGGGATGGTCCGACATCCTCGATTATCTGGCCGACGAGCTGCTCGTGTTCATCGACGCGTCGGGCCGAGAATTCTCGAACTTCATCCGGAAGGAGCTCCCCGCGTTCGTCGCGGACTGGAAAGGGAGCAATGCCCGCATCGTCGTCGACCCGCTCACGCCCGTGCTCTGGTCCACGAAAGATCTGTACGAGCAGCGGGACTTGATCGGCTACATGTTCAAGCAGACGCGGAAGGTCGGCACCGTCCTCTGCACCCTCGAGGAGCACAGCCCCGGGGATCTCGCGGGACCGGAGACCGTGATCCCGATGTACCTCGCGGACTGCGTCGTCCATCTGAAATACAACAGCGACCAGGCGAATCCCTCGCGGCTCCTGAACATCGTGAAATGCCGCAACAGCCGACACAGCCCGACGTCACACCCGTTTCAAATTCTCCGCGGCCTCGGGATTGTGATCGATGGGGTCGACAGCCGAAAGCCCACGACCGCGAAAGCGCCCGCCCAACTCCGGCAGCTCCTCCTCACGCGTTCGATACCAAAGAACGTGCGAGATGCGCTCGAGAAATCGCTCGACGGCCTCACGGATGAGGACTTCCGCACGTTGAAGCCGGAGCAGGTCCTTGAGTTGATCATCCAGGAGTACCAGGGGGCGTGAGATGGCCCGCGGCATCGGGCGCGCCCTCCAACGGGCGGTGTCGCTCGAGGGCTTCGATGTCGATTTGGCGGCTGAAGGTCGGACCCTCGCGAACGCGCGACGCCGTCAAGTGTTCCGATATCTCTGCCTCCGGCCCTGCGCCCGGATCGGGGACATCGGGCGACAACTCCGGATGTCGCAGGCGACGGTGCGGTGGCATGTCTGGAGTCTCTTGGAGCACCGGTACGTCGATGCGGACCGGACCCGGATGTTCCCGGCCGGTCTTATCGACCCGGAGGATGCGGCGCTCTTCGCGACCCTCGCGGCCCCGGGACGCGCCGCCGTCCTTGCGGCGACGTTCGAGGCCCCGGGAATCTCGTTTCAGGATCTTGCGGCTCGGGTCGGGCTGACGCGGCAGTCGATCAGCAAGATCGCGTCCGAGCTCACCGAGTTCGGACTCGTGAAGCTCCTCGAAGACGGTCGGCACCGGCGCGTGCGTCCGACGGAGGTGCTCGCCCGGAAGCGCGAGGCGAACCGCGTTCGGGCGGACGCGTTCGGGGAGGCGTTGGTCCGTCGGCTCGCAGCGGAAGGTCTCTCGCCGGAACTGCTTCGCCGGGACGAGACGACCCTGCTCGTTCGATTCGGGATGGGCACCCAGCGGGTCCTCCTCGACCTCTCATTGGATCCGTACGGGACCGTGTGCCAGCCAGCCGAGTGAGCACCACATGTTAACGGACTGGATAGACATCGTGATAGAAGCGTTATAAGTCACTTTAAGCCGGAATCGAACCCGCTCTCCACGATGGACGAGAGCTATCTCGAATGGCTGCTTGGCCTCCCCGGATTCACCGAGGAGAAGGCGGGCAAGGTCGCGGAGCGGTTCCCGACCTACGAACAGCTGCAGGCCGCCACGCGCGGGGAACTCGCGTCTCTCGCGGTACTGAGGTCGACGGACGTCGACGCCCTGCTTGGACTTCTGCACGGCGCGACCCCGCCCAAGGCCTCGGACGAACTCTTCCTGTGCCCGGAATGCGGATCGTTCGTCGGGACCGGCGCAACAGCATGTCCCTCCTGCGGCGTCGAGTTCGCCGGATCCGTGGAAGCCGACCTCTCCGAGGAACTCGAGGAATTCTTGGACGAGGAAGGTCTGCCGGCCCGGCTCTGCCTCACGTGCGGCGCCGCGATGGGGAAAGAGGCGACGAAGTGCGGGATGTGTGGCCGCGAATACGCGCCGAGCGAGCTTGCGCTGCTCCCGGGTTTCGCGGGGAGCCTCGAGGAAGGCGCACCCTTCTGTGCGCACTGCGGGGCGTACCTCTTCTCGGATGAAGCGGATTGCGCGATCTGCGGTACGGCCGTGTCTCCGACCGTCCCGCAACCCGCGGGCGTCGGCGGGAAGGGGGTCGTGAAAGACTTCCTGAGCCGCTGGCAGCGGATGGCCGAGGCCGGCGTCCCCGTTTCGGAGACGGACCGGCTCCAAGAGGAACTCGAGCACTTCGACCGGCTCCTCGAGACCGATGCGACGCTCGAGCGGGCGTGGGCGAGCCGAGCCAAGATTCTGGAGAAATTGGGCCGTCGGGACGAGGCTCTCGAATCCCTCTCCAAGGCCGCGGACCTGAACCCCGCGAAGGAGGACCAGTATCGGATTGAGGTCCAAAACATCCTCGGCGCGACAGCGGATTCGCCCGTCCTCACGCCGCGGTGGCGCCAACCCGCCGCGACGGCGGCGCCGGCAGCGGTCGACACCCGCCTCGTCGAAGCCCTCGACCACTACGAGTCCCTGCTTCGCGCGGACCCGTCCCTCGTCGTTGCGTGGCGCACGAAGGGGGAGATTCTGGATCGCCTCGGGCGCGCAGGGGAGGCCCGCGAGTCTTTCGAACGGGCCGATTCGCTCGAGCGGGCGGAGGGCCGCTCTCTTCAGGCCGCGGTGTCCGGCTTGCGCTCGAGCGGCTTGACAACGTCCGGTCCCGCGGGCACCGGCCGCGTGAACGGTCGAGTGAACGGGCAGGTGAACGGGACGCGGGGCGGGCGGACGAACGGTCGAACGAACGGGCGAACCAACGGCCGGACGAACGGACGAGTGAACGGGCTCCGGGAGGGCCGCGTGAACGGCCTGACGACCGGTGCCGTGAACGGCCTGACGTTTGGGAAAGGGGCGACGAACGGCCTCGTCAACGGGAACGGCTTCACGAACGGAGCTCGCGGGCGTCCCGGGCTGCGAATTCCGGTCCAGCCGCACTGGTCCCGCTCTCTGATCGGCATCGCCGCGGTGGTGGCGCTCCTGCTCATCGTCCCGATCCTCGCGAGTATGCTGTCTCCTTCGCCGAACGGACCGTCGCCCTTGATCCGGATTGACGGGGACTTCAGCGATTGGGCCAATTTCCCGACATACTCCGTCAACCCAACGGGGGCAATCCAGAATCCCGCGGTGAACCTCATGGCAATCAAGGTCGCGGCGCAGGACCAAGATCTCTTCGTTTATGCGCGGGTGCAAGGTCTATTGTTCCAGGGACTGGGCACGAACGAGACCGACAGCATCTTTGTATTCCTAGACGAGGACAACAGCCGCTCGACCGGCTATCCCATTGGGGACCTTGGAGCGGACGCGATGGTCGAGGTCACCGGGTGGCAAGACTACCGCGGTCTGCAACACGAGCTCACGAGCTACCGGTTCGATGAATCGACGACACCGCGATCCAACGATTGGAACAGGTTCCTCTCCGGCGGATTTGCGGACGCGGCGTTCAGCGGCTCGCAGCTCGAACTTCGCACGTCCGTGGGCAACCCGTTGCGGACTCGAATCTTGGTGTATTCGGCCGACAACCTCGGAGACCGCGTCCCCGCGGATGGCTCCGTCCAGCCGGGCCGACCGACCCTAATCGTCGGCCAGCAGACCATCGCCCCGGACGTCGTCGCGGGCCCGAACGCCACGATCCTACGAATCATCTTGACTCCGATGGGCGGCGTGACCTCTCTCCGCGCGCTGAACCTGACCCGCCTCGGGAGTTCTATCGATGCCGTGAACCTCTCCCTGTATCGGGACGATGGCAACGGTGTCCTCGACCCCGCGGACGCCCTCCTCGGGAGTGCCTCAATGCCCGGGACCACCGCGAGTTTCGCGATGAGCGTGAGTCTCGCGTCTCCCGCGGTCCTTTGGGTCGAAGCGCGATGGGCGAACCTCACCCCAGCGTCCACCTTCGGCCTGTCCGTCACCGGAGTCGGCTCGAGCGGCACCGTGAGCTACCGGCCGCCCGAGACGGGCCTCGTGTACCTCGGGGCCGCGCCGACGAGCTTGCGGGTCGATGGCGCATTCGGGGATTGGCGCGGCCGGCCGTACGGTCAAGATGCGCTCGGGGACGTGACGAACGCAACGGGAGGAATCCAGTACAACGCGAACGTGGACCTCCTTGCGACGGCGGTCGACGTCGGGTCGAACTTCACGGGCTACGTTCGCGTGGACGGCCGGCTCCTCGGCGGCGAAGACATCCCCACGACTCGAATTCGCACATATCCCGCCCCGCCGCCCACGAACATCACCCCCGCGCCCCAGCTCCCGGCTGAGGGCAACGACGTCGTGGACGCGTTTATCGACGCGGACAACTCGAGCGCCTCGGGCCTCCGTTCCGACGTCCAGGGCAGCCTGTATGGGTTCGACTACGCAATCGCGATCACCGGCCGGAACGGCGTCATGAACTCGAGCGGCCTGTATGCGTTCGCGCCCGGCCCCGCTAACCCTTGGACCTTTATCCGGCCGATCGCGGTCGCATTGGACGCACACCGCATGGAGTTCGCGGTGAATGCGACGGCCCTCAACCTGACCGCCGGATACCGGGTCGTCTACCTCGCCTCGGACTGGAGGCTCGGATACGACGTCGCGCTGCCGGATGCTGCGGTGTCTCGGTTCCCCGTTGGCGCGCAGGCGGCGACGAACGTCGTGATCAACGAGCTCGCACCCCAACCGAACCCGGAATGGGTGGAGCTTGCGAATCCGACCGCGGGTGCCGTGTCGTTGAATGGCTGGACCCTCGCGATCGTCCGCGGAAACAAGCTGATCACCGTCTTCACGTTCACGACCGAAGTCCTCGGCGCGTGGAGGTCCGGTTCGGAATACCTCTCCGTCGGGCTACCGAGCAACTCCCTCCCGAACGGGAACGGCCAGCTCGAGCTGCTCCAAGGCACGACCGTGATCGACGCTACGACGTATACGTCGAACGTCGGCAATGGCCAGTCGTGGGCCCGGTTCAAGGATCCGATTACAGGATTGCCGATGGACACGAACAACGACGCGACGGATTTCTATGTCTCTCTCCTGCCGTCTCCCAGCCAAGGGAACGATCGACACCGCCCGACGATCGCCGTGGCGAAGACCGCGAGCCGCACGGCTGCGGTGCCCGGGGACTTCATCACGTACTCCCTGTACTACAACAACACGAACACGGGGATGGCGAAGACGGTCTGGGTGAACGACACGCTGCCCAGCGGGGCCGTGTACGCGTCCTCGAGTGTGCCGTACAACAGCGTCTCGGGTTCGACGTACGGCTGGGTCTTAACGAACGTCCTGCCGGGTGCGCATTCATTCACGCTGACCGCGCAGGTGACGGCGGCGACGACGGACGGGCAGCTCCTCCAGAACACGGTTGCCTTGGACTACGTGGACCAACTCGGTCGTCCCCTTCCGCGGAGCGTGGGCCGGGCGAACACGACCGTGTCGCGTCCGATGATTACGATTGTGAAGACCGCAAGCCCGGCGAACGCGAAGGCGGGCGATCTCGTCACCTTCACGCTGTACTACAACAACACGGGCTCCGTCAGCGCGGCGACCGTGACGATCAAGGACTCGCTTCCGAACGGCTTCGACTATGTCGGAGCGAGCCCCGCGCCGACTTGGACGAACGGTCGCACGTTCTATTGGAACTTCACCCGTGTGACCCCTGGCGCGCACTCTCTCACGATGACGGCGCGGGTGAACGCGAGCTTCAGCGGGACGCAGCTCGTGAACTGGGCGTTCCTGAACTACACGACCCCGGGCGGGTACCCGCTGACTGGGAACAGCTCTTCCGCGACGGTCGCGATTCCGGAGCTCACCGACATGATTTTCGTGCTCGCGGTCCCCCTGATCATCGTCGGACTGAAATTCCGCGCGAAACGCCACAAAAAGGAATAGGGAGTGGCTGACAGCGTTCCAAGGACCAACGGCCGTTAGAACGGCACGTTTCGTCGTCCACCACAAGGATGGACGGCTAGCGTACCTAGGTCGTCGGCCCAAGCCCTCCTCAAAGGAGGGCAGGCTTCGCGCGGGCTCGCGCACCGCACTACCGCAGGGAACGTGGGCGGGCTTAACTTCCGGGTTCGGGATGGGACCGGGTGTATCCCCGCCGCTTTGGCCGTCAAACCACTGCTGAGACCGCCGAGAGGACGCGGGCTATATCAGCGTTTCGATTTCGTGTTTGAGAGATTGTCGGGGGTGGCCGTCGGGGACTCAGAGCCGGGACCCCCGGGTGCATCGCGTCGCGCCACGCGGATGCCCCGGTCCGGCCGGTTTCATGCTGAAGGCTTATGCGGTCCTCGCGGTTCTGGTCGTCTCACCAGGTGAATGTGGTCGTGCCTGCCGATCCGAGCCGCCGTCTTGCAGCCACGTTCTTCGTCTCATTGGACGGGGTCGTTGAGTCGCCGGAGAAGTGGTCGTTCCCGTTCTGGAACGACGAGATCCAGAAATTCAAGCTGGACGAAACGTTCGCGACGGACGCGCTCCTCCTTGGGCGCGTGACCTACGAAGGGTTCGCGGCCGCCTGGCCCGGGAGGAAGGACCCTGACGGTTTCGCGGATCGGTTCAACAGCATTCCGAAGTACGTCGTCTCGTCGACCCTGAAGAAGCTGGATTGGAACAACTCGCACCTGATTCGTGGCGATGTGGCCCACGAGGTGGCCAAGCTGAAGCAGCAGCCCGGCCAGGATATCGTGATCCACGGAAGTCCCGGCTTGATTCGGTCTCTCTTGCCCCATGACCTAATCGACGAGTATCGGCTGCTCGTCTATCCGCTCGTTCTGGGGAAGGGAAAGCGTCTCTTCGACGAGAGCAGCGCCGCGAACCTGGCACTCGCCGAGTCAGCGACCTTCGATACCGGGGTCGTGAAGTTGATCTACCGGCCTGCTGACAAAGCCCCCGGCTCCGCCCGTGTTTCGGGAAGCCCTCCTCCCAAGGCTCGAAAGCCCGGCCAAAAGTAGGAACCGGCCGACCCTCCTGGCTAAACGTCGGCGAAATCCTCGGGACTTCCTCTCTGGCGCGATCTTTCATGATGGTCATCGAGCCCGTTTCGAGCGACCTAGCGGGCGAACCCCAGGACGGCGACGAGGAGGTTTCCGGCGAAAAAGGCCAGCAAGAACCCGAGCAGAAGTGGCACCATGAATGGGGTTTGTGGCGTGACCCAAGCACGTTCGATGCCCGCGGCACGAAGTCGTTCGATCTCGCCCGAGGGATCCGCGCCTCGCCGCGGGAACAGGACGAGGACATGTTCCCCGCGGGCCGTGATTTTCTCCATGAGCCAAGCGCGCGCGGGGAACGGATTGAGGCGAGCCCGATACCCCAGGAGCGCTTGCGGGAGGGCAAGGTCTCCGCGCGCCGCGTTATAAATGAGCAGCGCGAGAGGGACCGCCAGCGAGAGGATTGCAGCGTCGACCCACATCACGAGGGAGAACGGGAACACAACGCGGAGCAAGGCATCGACCCTCGCAGCGGCCTGCAACACGGGGAACGGAAGCGCATCGGGATACGCGGGGATCAGCAGGGTGAGGGCAATGAGCCCCTTCGCGTCTGCGCCGCCGTGGAGGAGGCGAAGTCGGTAGAATCCCTGGTACACCAGGACCAGGATGGGCATCGAGGCGAGTTGAGGGAGGACCTCGTATCCGGTTCCCCCCGGTAACGACACCACGGAAATCAGGAGCAAGGCACCGGCGGCGAGGAACAACACGATTCGGATGGCCCGTACGTGGTAACCGTCCTCGCCAAACAGCGGTTCGCCGAAGAAGACGGCGTAGAAGAAAATCGCCGCCGACACGAGAAGCAACCAGGCTGGCCAAGCCAATCCCTGGAATGCGATTTGCGCCGCGAGGATCATCAGCCCAGCGGTTCCGAGTGAAATCCACAACGGATCTCGGACGCGCCGCGAACGGAGGTCCGACGCCGCCGCGACGACGAGGAATCCGACGCCGGCCGCGAGTCGCGTTGCCGCGAACGCGTCCACGTCGCTGCATCCTTGCGTCGTTATTTCAAGGGTTGTGTGCGATGAAACCGCGTCGCAGAAACTGCAAGTCTTGCGGCAACGACTAAATAGACCCTAACGAATAGCCGCAAATCGTCGGAGGTTTTCTCCGCTCTCGCCGGTCGGTCCGCCATGATGGAACCCCGTCGCATGAAGGTGAAAGTCTGCCTCGTCGGCGAGCACGCCGTGGGCAAGACGTCCCTGATCAAGCGGTATGTCTTGAACGAATACGACGACCGATACATCGTGACGCTCGGGGCGAAGGTGTCGAAGAAGGAACTCGCCTTGAACCCGAAAGGCTCGGACGCCGTGCAGATGGACATGACGATCTGGGACATCATGGGCTCCAAGGGATTCCGTGAGCTCTTGCGCGAAGCGTACTTTCACGGGGCTCAGGGGATTCTCGCGGTCGCGGACGTCACGCGGTACGACACCCTCGAAGACCTCGATTCGTGGGTCGAGTCCGTCTTCCGGACCGTGGGCGAGATTCCGGTGACGTTCGCGATCAACAAGATGGACCTCAAAGACCAGGCGGCGTTCGGCGAGGAACAGGTGAAGCAGGCGACGGAAGCCTTCGATGCGCCGTACTTCTTCAGCTCCGCGAAGACGGGCGACAACGTGGAGCGTGTCTTCCGCACGCTCGGCGAGACGATTGCGAAAACCGCCTCGAAGTCCGCCTCGTAACGAGAACGGACATCTCTCATTGCATCGGTGCAGCGAACGCCTTCTCCTGCTCAGGCGTCGCCATAGTCTCAAGTAGCCGGGCTATGCTGCGCCCTCGCGTGTCGGGCCCCGGCCTCCCAGCGGGATCCGTCCGCGTGCGGGTCACGCGGGACCTCGGCCTGTTCGACGTCACGATGGCCGCCGTCGGTGCGATGGTCGGCGCCGCGATTTTCCTGCTCGTCGGCGCCGCGTATACGGTCTCCGGTCCCCTCGTTCTCGCGAGTTTGGGCGTCGCCGCCTTCGTCGCGGCTCTTGCCGGGATGGCCTATGCGGAGCTCGCGTCGGGGCGGCCCGACGCATCCGGAGGCGCGTACGTCTGGGTGCGAAGCGCATTGCCTTCGCCGAGTGGTTTCCTGAGCGGATGGCTGTCGTGGGGCGGCCACATAGCCGCGTCCGGTTTGAGCGCCCTCGGTCTCGGCGTGTTCCTCGTCGAATTCGTCCGCCCTTCGGACTTCGCATCGTTCTTTGGCCCGAACCCCATCGAGGTGGGCCTCGTCGCGCTGGCGGTCCTCGCGCTCTCGGCGGTCGCGCACTTCGCGCGAATCCACTTGCCGGTCCGCGCCCTCGGCCGATTGACGTTGGGGAAGGTCCTCCTCATCGTCCTCGTCGCCGGTCTCGGGATCGCATCGCTGTTCCAGCCGGGTCCCCCGCGGGGCTTCGCGGTGGGAGCCCCGGTCTCGTCCCTCGAACTCATGCTGGGGACCGGTGTGCTCTTCCTCGCGTTCCAGGGCTTCGAGGTCGTCGCCCAGCTGTCGGACCAGGTGAAGCATCCGGAGAGCAGCATCCCGCGGGGCGTGTTCGCCGCGCTCGCGCTCGCCTTCCTGGTGTACGCGGGGTTCTTCATCGCGATCCTCGGGAACGCGCCGACGGACGCGCTCACGAGTTGGCCGAATTGCACCGCGTGCGTCGGCGGCTCCGAGGACATGGTCCTCCTGAGCATCTGGTACTTCCTGGGCCAGCCGTACGTGCGGGGCGCCGTCCTGGTGATCGGGATCGTCTCGATGTACGGAGCGTTGAATTCGAACCTCACCGCGGCGATCAAGACCTCGTTCAGCATGGCCCGGGACGGCCTCCTGCCCGGAATGTTCGCGCGGATCGGAGGCAGAGAGGTGCCCCCCGCGGCCGTCGCCGTTACGCTCGTGGTTGCCGGCGTCCTCGTCTTCCTCACGATTGAGACGATCGCCATCATCGCGAGCCTCGCGTTTCTCGGGCTCTTCGCGTTCGTGCATGCGTCCGTAATCGCGCTTCGACGACGGGAGCGGCGCAGCGGACCCGGTTTCCGCGTGCCACTCGTCCCCGCAGTCCCCATGGCCGCGATCGCCCTGAACCTCGCCCTCGGGGCCGTCCTCTGGAACTTCCCTGCCCGACGCGATTCGCCAATCCCACCCGGAATCCTCGCGACCTCCCTCGGCGCGGCCTGGATCGCGATTGGTCTCGCATACCACGTGTTCCGAAGCCGCGGCGCGGTCCGTTCGGCGTCTGCCGCCTCCGGGTCCGAGGTCCGGGACATCTTGGCGACCGCGGAAGACCGCGTGGAGCTCGAGCGGTACCGCGTCTTCCTCCCTCTCCGGGAGTTCACGGACGAGGCGCTCGTCGAACTGGGGGCGCGCATCGCGAAAGCCCGCAACGCCGAGTTGAGCCTCCTGCATGTCGTCGAGATTCCGCGCAACCTCCCGCCGAAGGCGATTCGCTTCCGCTATGTCGACGAACGGATTCGCGGTCTCCAGCGACTCACGCGGATTGGCGAGCATCTCGGCGTCGATACCCGCCCCGTCGTCAAGATCGGCCACAAGGTGTACGAGATCATCTTGGACACGATTCGCGAGGAGGCGGTGAACCTCCTCGTCATGGGGTGGCGGGGCCAGCGGGTCGAAGGGGATCGGAGGGTCCTCGGGAGCAACATCGACTACCTGATCGAGAACGCCCCGTGTGATGTCATCGTGTTCAAGACGCAGGGCTTCCGGAAACCCCTCCGTCGCATCGTCATCCTGACGAGCCCCATCTGGGGGCTCGAGGGGATCGACGATCTTGCGCTGATCTTGGCCTCGGCTGACCACCCGGTCATCGAGGTCGTGAGCCTCGCGAGCGACCCCGCCGAAGCGGAACGACTCAAGCAGGAGAGCTCCCGGTTCGAGGGCCGGGCCCACGAGCGCCGGGTCGCCGTGGAGCCCAAGGTCATCTACTCGACGCAATGGGAGTCGGAGGCGCTCCGGGAGAGCGCGGAGGCCTCCTTGCTGATGATCCGCGCGAGCTCGCCCGGTGGGTTCCGGAAATTTGCATTGGGCCCGGTGGAGGACCGAATCGTCAAACTCGCGAAATGTCCCGTCCTGATTCTCCGGAAGGGTGGCTAGCGCCCGGGATCGTTGGAACGGATCGCAGTCGGCTCCGTCGATCCCTCGGTCACGTCGGGGGTGCGGACTTCCCAGGCGATTCGGCCGGCCGCGAGGAGCATGAGGAAGGCGAGGACCCGGGTGACGGTAACGTCCGTCGTCCGATGCAAGAGAGCGACGCCGAGCCCGACACCTGCGATTCCGACACCGCCCATGATGACCGCGAGCCGAAGCGTCTTCGGGGTTGCGTGTCCCATCTGTCGATGCTTCAAGAATCCGACGACCTGCTGTGGCAAGGACACGAGCGAGCTGATCGTTCCCGCGGCGATGGCAGGCACGCCGAAGATCAGGATCAGGGCGGGGATGCGGTACTCGCCCCCTGCGACCCCCAGGAGCCCGGAAATAACGCCGATGCCGAATCCGACCAGGAGGCCGAGCGCGGCCTGCTCCGGCCCGAATGAGAACGGCCCGGGGACGGGGGACTCGAACAGGAGAAGCCGCAGTGAGGTCGTCACGAGGATCCCGGCGAGGAGAAGCTTGAGCCATTTCGATGGGGTACGCCGCGCGACGAGCGCGCCGCAATACGCTCCTGGCATCGAGGCGACTACCATCGCGGCCGCGAGGAGAAGGATGTCGAGCGGCTGCGCGAACGCCCCCCGAAGGATGGCCGTCGAAAGGCCGATCATGGCTCCGGCGAGGAGATTGCCCGCGATCGTCCAGCGGACGTTTCGGAGCAAACTCAAGAAAACCGGAGCCCGGTACTCGCCGCCCCCGACCCCCGTGACGCCCGCGACGATGCCGATTGGGAAGGCGGCGATCCCGGCCACGAGATCACTCCGCGAAACCCCGCGCGGATTCGGTTCGGTCACGGTTCCGTTTCCCCCCTCGGGCCTCAACGACCCCGAATAATGAAGTGCTGGATGAGGACAAGGAAAGTTCGACGCGACTCGGGTTGATCGTTAGACGAGGGTGACGTCAACGGTCTCGACGCTCCCAACTCCCGGAATCGCGGCGAGCGTTTCTTCCAGCCGATCGGAACCTCCCTCGGCATCGCTCACCAACGCGACGGCGAGGATCGCCGTGAGGCCGAACGCGACGGGCTGTTCCCGGAGGTCGCGGAGGGAGCCCGTGAGACGTTCACGGATGCGGGACTTGAGCCGCTCGAGATCCGTCTCCGGATCGTCGGGCATGACGCGGAATGTGATGGCCACGGATCCCATCGTGACACCTCATGGGCCGGCGAACGAACAGACGGGGCATCGATACGCGACCGACTGGTCCCGACAACGTGCACAACGCCCGATCATCGATTTGCCGCAGCTCGGACACGAAAAAAGGGTCGTGCCTTTCCCGGACAGGACTGCCCCGCACGAGGTGCAGCGGCTCTCGGATCGAATCACGACACGAGGGATGAGCCCCGCGTATTAAGCATTGCGCTCCCGCCGCGACTTGTATCGCTTTCCGTCAATAATTGTCGGGTTCCGGGCCGGTCCATCAGTGGGTGTCGCGACGCACCGCAAACTTTATTACAAGCGCCCGATTTGGCAGACGGTCGCATGTCGCCGCCGCTAGCCGGAGGGCCCGTAGCTCAGCTAGGTAGGATGGCGAACGAACCGTCCCTAGAAAGAGCATCCGGCTTTTAGCCGCGCCCCATGATCGGAGAGCGGAAAGAAACCGGGTGGTCCGGGGTTCGAACGGGCCCTGCGGACCGCGCGGAGGCCCCGAAAGTCCCCGCGGGCCCGTACGGCTCGCGCGCGCGTGACATGCCAGGTGGAAAACGGTCGCCCAGGGAGGACCTCCCCTTGAGGTTTAACGTGTTGGAGCATCAGCTGGTTCCAGAGCACCGCCTCGTCCCAGAGGAAGAGGCCGAGCGAGTATTGAAGGCAATGAAGATCACCCGAGATCAGCTCCCGAAGATCCGGAAGAGCGATCCCGTGATCCAGGTCCTCGAGAAAATCGAGGGCCCCATCGAGGAAGGCCGGATCGTCCGCGTCACGCGGGTGAGCGGGACCGCGGGCGTGTCGGAGGCATATCGGCTCGTCATTGGGAGGTAGGGCATGCGCGAACTCATCGATGCGTTCTTCCGAGAACGCTCCATCGTAAACCATCACATCGCGTCGTTCAACGATTTCTTGCCCACGATTGACAACCCGAACTCGCGGATGCAGCGGATCGTGGACAACCTCCGGTCGTCCCCGGAAGACGAGCGCCGCGGGATCATCAAGCTCGATGAAGACCGGACCGAGGGCGACGTGATTGAGATCCGGATTGGCCGGAAGCGGGATGACCGCGGCCGGATCGACCTGGAGGCGAAGCCGACGATCACGTTGGGCCTGCCGGTCGTCAAAGAGGCGAATGGCGCGACCCATCCGCTGAACCCGATGGAGGCCCGGCTGCGGAACCTGAACTACACGGCGCCGATCTACCTCGACTTCACGGTCATCGAGAATGGGATCGAACGGGAGCCGGAACGGGTGCACATCGGGAACTTCCCGGTTATGGTCAAGTCGAAACGTTGCCTCCTCTACAAGGAAAACATGGAGACGGAGGGGGAGCTGAGCCTCGACGAGTACCGTCAGCAGCTTGTGCGGGAGTTCCACGAGGATCCGTTCGATCCCGGCGGCTACTTCATCATCGGGGGGACGGAGCGTGCCCTCATCTCGCTGGAGGATCTCGCGCCGAACCGCGTGCTCGTCGAGTTCAACGAGCGGTACGGACGCAAGGTCGAGGTCGCGAAGGTGTTCTCCCAAAAGGAAGGATACCGCGCGCTCACGTTGATGGAGAAGAAGAAGGACGGGCAGCTGATCGTCAGCGTCCCGACCGCTTCGGGCCAGATCCCGCTAATCATCCTCATGAAAGCGCTGGGCATGGAGAAAGACGAGGACATCTACAACGCCGTCGTGTCGACGCCGGAGATGGCGAACATCGTCTACGCGAACATCGAAGAATGCCAGAACAAGAAGAACTACCCGCCGAACGGCATCTTCACGAGAGACGATGCGATCAGTTATCTGGAGAAGAAATTCGCCACGGGTCAGGCGAAGGAGTACCGGATCAAGAAAGTCGAGTCGATCTTGGACCGGTCCCTCCTTCCGCACCTTGGCGATACCCGGGAGGATCGGATCAAGAAGGCGATCTTCCTCGGCCGCGTCGCGCGGACGGTCCTTGAGCTCTCCCTGGGCATGCGCCGGGAAGACGACAAAGACCACTACGCGAACAAGCGGCTGAAGCTCGCGGGCGACCTGATGGAAGACCTGTTCCGGGTCGCGTTCGCGAACCTCGTGAAGGATCTGAAATACCAGCTCGAGCGGTCGTACGCCCGACGGCGGGAACTGAAGATCTCTTCGGCCATCCGGCCGGACCTACTCACGCAGCGCCTGCTCCATGCCCTCGCGACGGGGAACTGGGTGGGCGGCCGCGCCGGCGTGAGCCAGCTGCTCGACCGCACCTCGAACATGAGCGCGCTGAGCCACCTCCGACGCGTGACGTCGCCGCTGACCCGATCGCAGCCCCACTTCGAGGCCCGCGACCTCCATCCGACCCAGTGGGGTCGGCTTTGCCCGAACGAGACGCCGGAAGGCCAGAATTGCGGTCTCGTCAAGAATCTCGCCCTGGTGATCGACGTCTCCGAGGGCTTCCCGGAGGAAGAGGTCAAGTTGCTCCTCGCGGACCTCGGGACGAAACAGGTGAAGGGCCAGCAGACCCAGCTCACACGCGTCTACGTGAACGGCGACCTCGTCGGGCTCCACGAGGACCCGCAGATGCTCGTCGCGGAGATCCGGGAACGACGGCGGTCCGGGCTCCTGAGCCACGAAGTGAATGTCCGGTACGACGAGAACATGGGGGAGATCATCATCAACTGCGACGAAGGGCGGATCCGTCGTCCTCTCTTGGTCGTCAAGGACGGCCACATCGTGTTCTCGCGAAAACACGTCGAGGAGCTGAAGATGGGCCGCCTCCGATTTTCCGACCTGGTCAGGAACGGCGTCGTCGAGTGGATCGATGCCGAAGAGGAAGAAGACACGTTCATCGCGCTGTATCCGTACGACGTCCCCAGCCGCTGCAAGGAGTGCAAACATCCGTTGAGTCGGAACGACGTTGCCTGGGTGAACATGGGGAGTCGGGACGAAGACGCGGAGCTCGAGTGCGCGCACTGCCACAAGACGTTCGCGGTGAAATCCGCGATTACGAAGGAACACACCCACATCGAGGTCGACCCGGAGGTCATCCTCGGCGTCGCCTCCGGCGTGGTCCCGTACCCGGAGCACAACTCGTCCCCGCGCGTCACGATGGGCGCGGGGATGGCGAAGCAGTCCCTGGGCCTCGGCGCGAGCAACTATCGCCTGCGGCCGGACACGCGGAGCCACCTCCTCCATTATCCGGAACAGCCGCTCGTCCAGACGGATTCGATGAAGTACGTCTCGTTCAACGAGCGCCCCGCGGGCCAGAATTTCGTCGTGGCGGTCATGTCCCACCACGGGTACAACATGGAAGACGCGATCGTGATGAACAAGGCCTCGATCGACCGGGGCCTCGGCCGCTCGTCGTTCATGCGGACGTACCGCGCGGAAGAGCGGCGGTACCCAGGTGGCCAGGAGGACCACTTCGAGATCCCGTCGCCCGATGTGCGCGGGGCCCGGGCCGACCTCTCGTACGCGAACCTCACGCCGGATGACGGCCTCATCTCGCCCGAGGTCCTCGTCCAGGGCGGAGAGGTCCTGATCGGGAAAACGAGCCCGCCGCGGTTCCTCGAGGAGGAGACGGACTTCCTGACGCCGCAGAAGCGACGGGAGACCTCTGTCACAGTGCGCCACGGGGAGAGCGGCTGGGTGGACTCCGTCATGTTGACGGAGAGCGAGAACGGCTCGAAGCTCGCAAAGGTCAAGGTCCGCGACCTTCGCATTCCGGAGCTCGGCGACAAGTTCGCTTCCCGCCACGGGCAGAAAGGGGTTATCGGACTCATCGCGCCCCAGGAAGACATGCCCTTCACCGCGCAAGGCATCATCCCGGACCTTATCATCAACCCCCATGCGATTCCGTCGCGGATGACGGTCGCCCACGTCCTCGAGCAGATCGGTGGGAAGGTCGGATCCCTCGAAGGCCGGTTCATCGACGGCACGCCGTTCAGCGGGGAGCGCGAAGAGGCGATGCGGAAGGCTCTCGAGGAGAACGGGTTCCGGTCGAACGGAAAGGAGATCCTCTATGATGGCCGCACGGGCCGCATGATTCCCGCGGAAATCTTCGTCGGAGTGATTTACTACCAGAAGCTCCACCACATGGTCTCTGGGAAGCTCCACGTCCGCTCCCGCGGCCCCGTCCAGATCCTCACACGCCAACCGACGGAAGGCCGGTCCCGCCAGGGGGGCCTCCGGTTCGGCGAGATGGAACGCGATTGCCTAATCGGCCATGGCGCCGCGATGGTGATCAAAGACCGCCTCCTCGACGAGTCCGACGGGACGATCCAGTACGTCTGCGGCAACCCGGACTGTGGGCACTTCGCGATCAAAGACCGCAAAGGGAATCTGCGGTGTCCCGTCGACGACAACACGTCGAAGATCTACCCCGTCCAGACGTCGTACGCATTCAAACTCCTGCTTGACGAGCTCCTGTCGTTGGGCGTCGTCATGCGGCTGCAACTGGAGGACATGCGATGATGTCTTCCATGCGGGGGGTGACGAAGCGAATCGCGTCGATCAAGTTCGCCCTCCTCAGCCCGGACGAGATCCGCCGGATGTCTGCGACGAAGATCATCACCGCGGACACCTACGACGACGACGGCTTCCCGATCGACATGGGCCTCATGGACTCCCACCTGGGGGTCATCGAGCCGGGCCTCCGGTGCAAGACGTGTGGCGGGAAGGTCGACGACTGTCCGGGGCACTTCGGGCACATCGACCTCGCGATGCCCGTGATCCACGTCGGGTACGTGAAGGACATCAAGAAGCTGCTCCAAGCGACGTGCCGAAAGTGCGGCCGCCTCCTCCTCACGCGCCAACAGGCCCAAGAATACATGGCGGAGATGGAACAGGTCGAGGAGCTCGGCGGCGACGTCACCGAGGTCGGCTACGTCACGAAGGAGACCGCAAGGGAAGCGCAGAAGCGCCAGCGCTGTCCGCACTGCGGCGAGGAACAGGGCAAGATCACGCTCGACAAGCCGACGACCTTCCGCGAGGACGGTCACAAGCTCACGCCGAAGGAGGTGCGGGAACGCCTCGAGCGGATCCCGAACGAGGACCTCCGCGTGCTGGGGATGAACCCGGAGGTGGCCCGCCCGGAATGGATGGTCCTCACGGCGTTGCTCGTGCCACCGGTGACTGTGCGGCCGTCGATCACGCTGGAGAGCGGCGACCGATCCGAAGACGACCTCACGCACAAGCTCGTCGACGTCCTGCGGATCAACCAGCGGCTCCGGGAAAACCGGGACGCCGGCGCGCCGCAGTTGATCGTCGAAGACCTGTGGGAGTTGCTCCAGTACCACGTGACGACGTACTTTGACAATCAGACTTCCGGCATCCCGCCCGCGAGGCACCGGTCCGGACGGCCTCTGAAGACGCTCGTCCAACGACTCAAAGGCAAGGAAGGTCGCTTCCGCTCGAATCTCTCCGGGAAGCGGGTGAACTTCAGCGCGCGCACCGTCATCTCGCCGGACCCGATCCTATCGATTAACGAGGTCGGCGTCCCGGTCGAAGCGGCCCGCGAACTGACGGTCCCGGTCCATGTCCAATCGTACAATCAGGAACTCGTGAAGACGTGGGTGAAGCGGGGGCCGACGCCCCTCGGGCCGCTGGGAGAGTACGCGCCCGGCGTGAATTACGTGATCCGCCCGGACGGCCGGCGGATCCGGGTCACGGAGAAAAACGCGGAGGTCGTCGCCGAGGCCGTCGAGATCGGATACACGGTCGAGCGGCAACTCGTCGATGGCGATATCGTCCTGTTCAACCGGCAGCCGTCCCTGCACCGGATGTCGATGATGGCCCACGAGGTCCGCGTGATGCCGCACAAGACGTTCCGGTTCAACCTCGCCGTGTGCCCACCGTACAACGCGGATTTCGATGGGGACGAGATGAACCTCCATGTGCTCCAGAGCGAAGAGGCCCGCGCAGAGGCGCGCGTCCTCATGCGCGTCCAAGAACACATCCTCTCGCCGCGATTCGGCGGGCCCGTCATCGGCGGCATCCACGACCACATCAGCGGGTCCTTCCTGCTAACGCACAAGGAGAGCAAGTTCACCCGGGAGGAGGTCACGTATATTCTGAGCAAGATCGACATTCGCGACCTCCCGCCTCCGGATGTCAAGAAGGGCGGCAAGGAGTTCTGGTCCGGGAAGGCGTTGTTCTCCGCGATCCTTCCGAAGAACCTGAGCATGACGTTCAAATCGTCGATCGCGCCTAAAGGGGACATCGGCTTGAAGGAGCTGAAGGAGGAAGACTCCCTCGTCGTGATCAAGGACGGGGTCGTCGCCTCGGGGACGATCGACGAGAATGCGGTCGGCGCGTTCAAGGGCAAGATCGTGGACAAGCTCGCGCGGGACTACGGCCCGGACGCCGCGCGGGAGTTCATCGACAAGGCCACGAAGATGGCGATCGGCGCGATCATGATCCGCGGCTTCACGACCGGTATCGACGACGAGGACATCCCGGAGGAAGCGAAGAAGCAGATCGCGGACGTGCTCAAGGCCGCGATCGAGAAAGTCGAGGGCCTCGTAGAGTCGTACAAGCGGGGCGAGCTCGAGCAGATGCCCGGGCGGTCTCTCGAGGAGACGCTCGAGGTCGAAGCGATGAAGATCCTCGGCCGCGCGCGGGATCAAGCCGGCCAGATCGCGGGCAAACATCTGGGGATCGAGAACAGCGCGGTGATCATGGCGCGGTCCGGGGCCCGCGGCTCTATGCTGAACCTCTCTCAGATGGCCGGGTCGATTGGACAGCAGGCGGTCCGCGGCGAGCGGCTGAGCCGCGGCTACTGGAACCGAACGTTGCCGCACTTCAAGAAGGGGGACCTCGGCGCTGAAGCGAAAGGATTCGTGAAGTCCTCGTACAAGAGCGGTCTCCATCCGACGGAATACTTCTTCCACGCGATGGGAGGTCGGGAAGGGCTCGTCGACACGGCCGTCCGGACGTCCCGGTCGGGGTACATGCAGCGCCGCCTGATCAACGCGCTCGAAGACCTCAAAGTCAAAGAAGACGGGACGGTCCGGAACACGGCCGACACAATCATCCAGTTCAAGTTCGGCGAGGACGGCGTGGATCCGTCCCGCAGCGTCCAGGGCCGCGCGGTTGACATCGACGACATCTTGCAAGAGGTCCTCGGCGAGGAGCCCTCCTGGAAGGAGCGGCTCCGCGAGCAGGAGATGGCGTCGTACGGCCTCACGGAGAAAGACATGTACGTCGAGATCTCCGAGGAAGAGGTCGAGGTCGAGGAGGAGGAGCCTCCGTCGGAGGAGTGACGATGGCCCGAGCCACGACGATTCAGGCGCTGCGGAACCGTGGGATTTCCAAGAAGACCGCCGAGATCCTGGCCGACGCGGGGTTCACGCTCGAAAAGCTGTCCGCGTCCAAGGTGGAGCGGCTCGCGAAATTCATCGCAAAGAAGGAGGCCGAAAAAGTCCTCAAGAAGCTCGGGGCGGCCCCCGTCGAGGCGAAACCCGCCCCACGCCGCGAGAAGGCGCGGCCGTCGGTCCGGGCGAAGAAGCCCGCCGCGAAGGCGGCAGAGGCGGAACCGGAGACGCCCTTGACGATCCCGGTGAAAGCGCTCCCGCTCAACGCGGGCGAGCAGGAAATCGCGGACGGACTCAAGGAGATCGGCCGATGGCTTCCGCGGTTCGTCGTAACGGAAGTCGCGAAGAAAATCCACGGCCTCAAGCTCAGCAAGAAACGCCTCCAGGACGTCCTCGAGAAAATCTGCCAAAAGTTCGACCTCCATGTGATCGATGCGAACGAATCCGCTGGGATCGTGTCCGCGCAGTCGATCGGTGAACCCGGGACCCAAATGACCATGAGGACGTTTCACTACGCTGGCGTCGCGGAGATGAACGTCACCCTCGGATTGCCGCGGCTCATCGAAATCGTCGATGCGCGTCGCGTGCCCTCCACCCCGATCATGGAGTTGTACGTGAAGAGCGGCCACAGCGACCTCGAGAAGATGCGCAAGATCGCGACGGAGATCGAGATGACGTCCCTCGAGGACGTCGCGTCGATCGAGACGGACCTCGTGAACATGCGGGTCCTCGCGTTTCCGGACGACCACCGCATGAAGTCGCGAGGCGTCACGTGGCCCGAACTCGAGGAACGGTTCAAGAAATTCGGCGAGGCCCAAGAGATCAAGCGCCAGGTCGGGAACGTGGAGCGGAAGGCCCGGGCCTTGGTCGTCGAGGCGGGCGAGCCGTCGTTCAAGAAACTCCAGCGACTCGTCGAGCAGGTCCGCACGATGAAGATCAAAGGCATCGACGGGATCTCCCGGGCGATCATCAAGAAGCGAGGGGAAGGGTACGTCATCTACACGGAAGGCTCGAACCTCTCGAAGATTCTCGAGCTCCCGTACATCGACGCCTCGAGGACCTCGACGAATTCGGTCCAAGAGATTTACGAGGTCCTGGGGATCGAGGCCGCGCGGAATGCGATCGTCAACGAGGCGTACAATACGCTCCAGGAGCAGGGCCTCACCGTGGACATCCGGCATATCATGCTCGTCTCGGACATGATGACGAACGACGGGGACGTGAAGGCGATCGGCCGGCACGGCATCTCGGGCCGCAAGTCGTCCGTCCTCGCCCGTGCCGCGTTCGAGATCACGGCTCACCATCTTCTGCGCGCGGCGATCACGGGCGAAGTGGACTACCTCGACGGCGTCGCGGAGAACGTGATCGTGGGCCAACCCGTCACCCTCGGGACCGGGGCGGTGAACCTCATTTACAAGCCGCCACCCGGCCTGCCGAAGCCGATGGCCGTCCCGAAGCCGAAGCCCGCCGCCACGGCTCCCGTGCCTCCCCCGCCGGAGCCAGAGGCACCGTTGGAGGAAATCGTCCCGTGATCGACATGTCCCGCGCCCTCCGGGTCGCGACGGACACGGGCGACGTTCGGTTCGGGCTGCGGGAGGTCCGTCGCGCGGCGAAGGCGAAGAGCGCGAAGCTCGTCGTCCTCGCGTCGAACTGCCCGGAGGACGCCGTCCAGGCCCTCGGGGACGTGCGCCGGTTCCGGTTTGCGGGCACGAACGTGGACTTGGGCGCCGCGTGCGGGGTGCCGTTCTCCGTTGCCGCGATTGCGGTGATCAGCCCCGGCGAGTCGAACATCCTCAGCGTCTAGGATTCGCATGGCCGAGATCGTTTTTGACGAGCAGACGATCAAGTACGTCGCGCTGTTCCAGGATCTCACGCGGACGACGGTTATCGATTGCGTCGACGCGGGAGACAAGCTCATCTTCGTCGTGAAGGAAGGCGACATCGGCAAGGCGATCGGGAAGAAAGGTGAGAACATCGCGAAGTTGAAGCGTCTCATGAACAAGGACATCCACGTCGTCGAGTATTCGGATCAACCGGACAAGTTCGTGGCCAACGTGTTCCGGAACTTCGATGTGAAGTCGGTCGCGATCGAACAGCGAGGGGACATCGTCCACGCGACCGTGACGGTCGAGTCGACGAAGAAGGGACGCGCGATCGGGAAGGAGGGACGGAACCTCCGCGTATCCCGGGACCTCATCGCCCGCCACCACCCGATTCAGAGCGTCAGCGTCGCATGAGCGTCGGGCCGAGCCTGTCATCAATATGAGTCGGAAAGTTCAGGTAGCCCTTCGGCTTCGTCGCGCGCCAACGCGGTAGGTCGTGGGCAGGTCGTCCTCCGACGTACGCCGCGGAGGCGATCCCGATTCAGTACAAGTGGACAGTCCTGACGGTAACGACCGTCGGCGTCCTCATGGCGGGGATCGACTCCCGCATCGTGATCGTCGGGCTGCCTCAGGTCGCCCGTAGCCTGCAGGCGGATGCAGAGCAAGCCATCTGGATTACCCAGGCGTACGTCCTTGGGAGCACGGTCGCCCTCCTCCTCATCGGACGCGTCTCCGACATCGTCGGCCGGGTGAGGCTGTACACGAGCGGGTTCGCGGTGTTCACGGTCGGCTCGTTGCTGACGAGCCTCGCGGTGAATCCGCCCGAAGTCATCGCGTTCCGAGCCATCCAGGGCCTCGGCTCCGCAATCCTGTTCACGAACAGCGCGGCGATGATCGTCGACGCGACGCCCCCGCAGGAACTCGGCTTGTCTCTCGGGATTAATCAGGTCGCCTTCCGGATGGGCTCCATGGCGGGCCTCACGGTCAGCGGGATCATCCTCTCGTTCCTGGACTGGCGGGCTCTGTTCTACGTGAACGTGCCGATCGGGATCTTCGGGACCGCGTGGGCCCATTTCCGCCTCCGAGACGTCGGAAAACTTGAACGAGGCGCGCCGATCGATTGGGGCGGCTTCGCGGCATTCACGGTCTTCATCACGAGCCTTCTCCTCGGGCTGACCCTCGCCGCGTACGGCGTCGCCGAGACGCGGATCGTGGTCCTTCTCCTGCTCCTCTCGTTCGCGAGCCTGGCGGTCTTCGTCGCGCTCGAGCGTCGTCATCCGCACCCGCTGCTCGACCTGAAGCTCCTCCGCATCCGCGAGTTCACGGGCGGCGTCCTCGCGCAGCTCCTGAACGCGATCGCCTTCGGCGCCGTCCTCCTTCTCTTGAGTCTGTACTTCCAGCTCGTGTTGGATCAGAGCCCGCTGACGGCTGGGCTCCTCATCCTCCCACTCGACATCGCGACCCTTGCCGCGGGCCCTCTGAGCGGTCGACTTTCCGACAAGTACGGACACACGCCTTTCACGACGACAGGGCTTGCGCTGACCAGTCTGTCCCTCTTGCTCTTCTCGACGACTGACGCGACGACTCCGTACGCGTCCCTGGTGGCGTTCATGATGCTGTTCGGCGCGGGCCTCGGGTTCTTCGCGTCGCCAAACATCAGCTCGATCATGGGTTCCGTCCCACCGGAGCGACGCGGGATCGCCTCGGGGTTCCGCGCGACGTTCTTCAACGTCGGGTACACGATCAGCCTGAACCTCGCGATCCTCATCACGACCTTCACGGTCCCGTACGCGCTCGTCACGCAGATCATCGCGTCCGCAAATCCCGCGGGAATCTCGGTGGCGGATCGGATCCTGTTCGCCCAGGGAATCAAGACGACGTACCTTTGGCTGGCGGGCATCAACACCGTCGCGATCTTGCCATCCTTGCTCCGGGGGGGACGCGCGAACCGACGAGCCCCCGTGCGATCCGCCGTCGCAGAGCCTTAGCCGACGCGGCGGGCAAACGGTTAATACCACGAGGGACGATTTCGCGATGCCTGCGTTGGCAGGTGAAGGGATCCCCCCTCATGTCCCTCCCGCCTAGGGAGCCCCCTCCGTCGGCGGATGCCTCCCTCTCCCTCCGGTTTGACGACGCGGACCGGAATCTTCTCGCCCGCGCATTCCGGACTCCGGGCGATGGACCCCTCGCGTGGCGATTGAACGGCGAGGCGCACCGCATCTCCCTCGTGGACGGGTTCGACCGGCTGTTGGCTTGGCCGTCGCTCCGAGGCGTCGCGCGGTACGAGCATCAGGAGCGTGCGGTGTTTCGCGTGTTGCGCGAGATGCACGGCCGGGGGATCTTGGCGGATGAAGTCGGTCTTGGCAAGACCATCGAGGCCGGGCTCGTCCTGAAGGAATACGCGATCCGGGGCCTCGTTCGGCGCGCCTTGATCCTCACCCCGGCAGCCTTGACCGGCCAGTGGCGCGAGGAGATGGCGGAGAAGTTCTCCCTTCCCTTCGCGGTGCTTCACTCCGTCCGGGACTGGGACCGGCGGCCGCTCCTCATCGCGTCGATGGACACGGCAAAGCGGGAGCCTCATCGTCGGGCCGCGCAATCCCGGCCGTGGGACCTCATCATCGTCGACGAGGCTCATCGGCTCAAGAACCGGTTGAGCCTGAATTGGCGGTTCGTCGCCGGACTCTCGAAGAAGTACATGCTCCTCCTGACCGCCACGCCAGTCCAGAACGACATGGACGAGCTGTTCAACCTGGTCAGCCTCCTGACGCCGGGCCAGCTCCACACGTACGATCGATTCCTGGAACGGTACGTCGCGAGTGCGGACCGACGGGTGCCGACGCACGTGTCCGAGCTCCGAGGCCGCCTCCGAGACGTCATGGTCCGCAACCGCCGGGGGATTGCGTTCACATTACCTCCGAGGCGGGTCCACAGCCTTGCGGTACGGTTGAGCGCCGCGGAGCGGCATCTGTACGACGACGTGACTGAGTTCGTGCGAGATGCGTACTGGTCCTCGTCAGGCCGCCTTCCGTGGACCGCTCGCCTCACGCTGACGGTCTTGCAGCGAGAAATCGGCAGCAGCACGTTCGCGGTCGCGGAGACATTGCGCCGTCTGGCGCAGAGTCCACTCTTCGGCACGGACGATCGGGACCGGCTCGACGCGCTTCGGCAAGAAGCAGTGGCCATCGCCTCGAACGTGAAGGCTTCCCGCCTTCGGGCGTTCCTGGAATCGTTCAATGAGAAAGTCCTGATCTTCACCCAGTACCGGAGGACGATGGAGTACCTGCGAGCTGTCCTCGAGGCGGACGGGCACCGGGTCGCCGCGTACCACGGTAGCCTTTCGCCCGTGGCCAAAGACGAGGCCGTCCGGACGTTCCAGGCGGAGGCCGACGTGTTCCTGAGCACCGAGGCGGGCGGCGAGGGTCGGAACCTGCAGTTCGCGCGGACCGTGGTCAATTACGACCTCCCTTGGAATCCGCTCCGGATCGAGCAACGGATCGGGCGGGTGCATCGCCTCGGTCAGGAGCGCGAGGTCCATGTTGTGAACGTCTGGGCCGAGGACACCGTCGAGGCGTATCTTATCGAGCTCCTCGACCGCAAGATCCACATGTTCGAGCTCGTCGTCGGTGAACTGGACCTGATCCTCGGGAATCTCGAGGCGCGCCGGCCGTTCGAAGACCTCATGATGGACATCTGGGTCCTGCGTCAGGCCGAGGAGCGGCGGGCCGCGCTCAGGCGCCTCGGCGAGTCGCTTGTGCGAGCCCGCGGCCAGTATGAACGGATCAAGGAACGGAACGATGCCGTCCTCGGCGACGTGAGCGAGGCGGTGCCGACATGAGCGAGGCAGGCGCTTTGCGGACGTTCGTCGTGGAGGCGCTCGCGGGACTCGGCGCGACGATTTCCGAGGGAGGGTCCCTCGTCTGGGTGAGAGCCGCCGAATCGGTTCAGCGGGATCTCGAAGTGCCCGCGAACTTCGCGTTGGCCTTCGAGCCGGAACATAGCGGCGCGTTCGACGCGGAGCTCGTCGCCCCGGGCAGCTACTTTCTCGAGAGGCTCGTCGCCGTGACGACGGCTCGAGGTCGGTGGGATGCATTGCGGTTCGAGCCCTCGGAGGCGGACTGGGTTTCGGCCGCGTTGTCCGATTCGGGTTTCGGATTGAACTCTGGGGCCCGCCCTCGGGTGTTGGCGATCAAAGACGGGATCCTCCTCCTCTTTGGATTCCGCGTGACCTTGGTCTCGGACGAGAAGCGAGAAAGCTTCCACCTGATCGCCGTGTCGCCTGTCGATGGCTCGGCCTGGGCCGTCCCCCCCGGCCCCGAAGAGCCAAGGTTGGTCCCGGACGCCCCGATCGACTTCCACCCGGACCTCGACGCGGCCTACGATCTCGCGGTCGGGGCGGCTCGAGAGGAGACGCGCGCGGAGGTCGATCGATTCCGATCGAGAAGCCTGGGCCTCTTGGAAGAAGAGGTGCGCCGGGTCTTCGCGTATTTCGACAACACGCTCGCGGGGATCCGCGAAGCGGACCCGGACGGATCCCAAGATCTCCTGCGGGCGGTCATGACGGAGCGAGACCGGCGGCTCGCGGAAGCGGTCGAACGGTTCGATCCGAAGGCGACGGCCTCCCTGTGTTCGGTGCGCGCCGTGTTCGCGCCGATCGCCCGAATCCGCTTGGAGTTCGAGGGAGGTACCGTCGCCGACATCCACGTGGACGCGTGGTCCCGTCGGATCAGGGGGCTGGTGTGTCCGATTTGCCACGGAACGGCGGGACCGTGGTCCTTCGAGGCCAAGAACGAGCCACGGTGTGGCCGGTGCGCTGCTACCCGAGAGGAGTCCGCTCCACCTCGAGGCCGTCCGCGGTCGGATACTCCTCGACGAGGAACGAAGGCCGGTCAATCTGCGGCGCGATCTCCTCGAGGATCCACGGCGCGATCTCGAGCCGCTTCCGCAGGCGATCGAGGCCCATGAGGTCTTTCGGGACCTGATACATCCGCTCGAGATCGTCCATCAACGACTCGAGGTTGGAGCCTTCGAAAATCCCTTTAAGGAGGGTCCCATCCTCCGTGACTACGTCCCAGGGTCTCGCGACATTCTCCGCGCGTCGCTTGAACCGGGACCGCAGCTGCCAACCGTCCTTGTATCCACTTGTGCAGTAGTGGACCGTCGTCTTCCAAGATCTTTCTAGGATCCGGAGGGCGACGGGATCCGCGCCCTTCACGCCGTAGGATAACTCGTGCTTCATTTCGTACCCGTGGACTTTCATCCGGGGGAAGTTCGCGTCGGAGAACTCCATCTCGTTCAGATTCACGAAGGCAATGCCTTCCGCCCCGGCCCATTCGATGAGGCGGATCAGGTCCGTTTCGCGTTCCGGGATGAGAGGGACCTCGATCCCGACCGTCAGGCCGAGGGATCGCGCGAGGCGCGACGCGGGGACGAACGCACTGCCGGCGGCGCGGGACCAGAGTCCAGGCGGCACGTGGAATCGGATCTCGTCCAGTCCAGCCTCCGCGAGGTGGCGGATCTTCGTCGGGTCCGTGGACATCGTGTACAGGTGCGTGTGGAAGGCCGCACCGAACTCACGCTTCAAGAGCTGAATGTAATGACACGTTCGCTCGACCGCGTCGAGGGGGTCGCCGCCCGTGATTCCCGCGCCGGTCGCCCCAATCGCTCGGGCTTCCTCCAGGACGTCTTCGTCCCGCGTGACGCGCTTCTCGTCCGCGAAGACGACGTCCTTGTACATCTTCTCGTCGGAGACGGGGCAGTAGAAGCAGTGGAACGAGCAGATGCCCGTGACGAAGAGGACCATCTTCGACCCGTCCGTGCACTGACGGCAACCGACCGGAAGTTTGCCGCGGGCGAACCCACCGAACGGGCGCTCTTCGAGTCGCACGGGTCGACGAACCGAGCTGGAGGCATAAAGGTTCGCGGACCGACGCGCACCCCGAAGTCCAAATCCCCTGACGCGATTGGAGGAGCCCGATGGGGGTCGGACGATGCCCGAAGCCGTGATTGTCGAAGCCGTTCGGACGCCGATGGGTCGTCACAACGGGGCGTTGAAGGATGTCCGGCCGGACGACTTGGCGGCGCTCGTCGTCCGCGAGGTCGTGCGCCGCGCGGGCGTCGATCCCGCGCTCGTCGAGGAGGTCTACCTGGGCTGCGCGAACCAGGCCGGGGAGGACAACCGCAACGTCGCGCGGATGGCCGCGCTGCTTGCCGGGTTCCCCGTGTCCGTGGCCGGGGTGACGTTCAACCGCCTCTGCTCGTCCGGCCTCGCGGCGGTCAACGCGGCGGCGCGGGCCATCAAGGTCGGCGAAGGCGAGGTCTTCGTGGCGGGCGGCGTCGAGAGCATGACCCGGGCGCCGTACGCGATCCCGAAGAATCTCGACGGGGCCATGGGCAACGTGACCGCCTGGGACACGACCCTCGGTTGGCGGTTCCCGAACCCGCGGCTCAAGGCCCAATACGGGAACGACTCGATGGGGGAGACGGCGGAGAACCTCCGGGAACGAGACCCGAAGATTTCGCGGGAGGACCAAGATCGTTTCGCCCTCGAGAGCCATCGGCGGGCCGTCGCCGCGATTGAGAGCGGCAAGTTCGCGGAGGAGATCCTCGCCGTCTCGATTCCGCAAGGGAAGGCGGAGCCGCTCATCATCAGTCGAGACGAGCCTCCGCGCCGCGACACATCCCTCGAGGCGCTCGCGAAGCTCCGTCCCGTGTTCCGTGAGGGTGGCACCGTGACCGCAGGAAACTCGAGCGGCATCACCGACGGCGCCGCGGCGTTGCTGATGATGAGCGATCGCAAGGCGAGGGAACTCGGGGTCGCCCCGCTTGCGAGGATCGTTTCCTCCGCCGCTGCCGGCGTCGAGCCGCGGACGATGGGCCTCGGTCCCGTACCGGCGACCCGCAAGGCGCTCGCCCGAGCGGGCCTGCGGATCGAGGATGTCGGCCTGATTGAACTCAACGAAGCCTTCGCCGTTCAAGCGCTGATGGTCATGCAGACGCTCGGCTTCCGCCCCGAAATCACGAACGTGAACGGGGGGGCGATCGCGTTAGGCCACCCGCTTGGGTGCTCGGGGGCCCGGATCATGTGCACGTTGGTCCACGAGATGCGCCGTCGGTCGGCGCGCGAGAAACGGCCGTACTACGGCCTCGCGACGCTGTGCGTCGGCGTGGGGCAAGGCGAGGCCACCGTCGTCGAATGGGTCGGGGGAGGACGGGCTGAACCCGAGTCACTCGCTGGTGGGAGCGTCGCTTTCGAGGAAGGCTTTCAACGATTCGAGCGCCCGCCGCCAGAGGTCGTTCCAGTCGCCCGCGACGGGCTGCGGCGATCGGTGAAGCAGACGGACGAACGTCGCGGGCCCCTTCGGGGTCAGCTCATAGGCGACGCTCGTTTCGATCGGCCCGCCTTCCCGTGGAATCGGCCAAGTGTAGGAGAGCCGACCGGGGCCGTCGATCGCGGTGATGGTGCCCTCGACCCGTCCCTCCGAGGTCGTCCCCTCATACCGTCCGCTCTCCTCCGCTTCGACCTCGACATCTTGGGCCCACCATACGCCGAGCTGCTCCGGTCTCACAAGCGCCTCAAACACGATGGGAATGGGCGCTTGCACGGTGATTTTCGCGTCGGCAAGGAGGACGACCGAGGGCTGTCTCGGCGGGGATGGCTTTGCCGGGGGTCCGCCGCCGGGCGACTCAAGGGGACCGGCCATGGAACGCGCGCAAGGAGACGCTCCCGTATAATGGTGATGGCTCGATTACAGGGGATTCTTGCACCGCGCGCAGACGAGCCGACAGTCCTTCTTGCACTCCATGCACGTGCCGTGGAGAAACCGCTCGCGCACGGGCGCGTGGTGGCAATCGCTCACGGCTGTGACCATGTGACCGCAATAGTCGCACAGGTGTTCGACCGGTTTCTTCCCCGCGACGTATCGCTGGTACGCCATCAAGACCGCGAGGACGAGCACGAGCGCGCCGATGATCAGGCCGACCATCCAGCACTGCAAGCTCCCGTCATTCTGGAACGGGAGGGCGGACCACGGCCCGGACACGCGCCCCCATCCCGGCTCCTCATTCAAATATTGAACGGTGGAAATATCGTCCGTTAGACCAAACCCGAACGAGAAACATGGTCCTATATTCCCGCGGCCGCCTACGTCGCGGCGGTGCGATCATGATTTTGACGACGAGGACGGTCGTGCTCCTCATGACGATGGCCCTCGCCACCGGGGGCGCCGTGTGGGGCGTGCATTCGCTCATCCGTTCGGCGGGCGGCGCGGGCACGGACTACGGACTCGACACGAACGGGAACGGGAAGTTTGACTGGCTCATCGTCGAAGCGGACGTCTCGGTTCCTCAAGCCGGGACCTGGGACGTCTACGCGGATCTGTCCAGCTCGGCCGCGCCGCCGGTCGGATCCTGCGGTTATCCGAGACCGCCGCCCGTCCCGGTTCTCTCCGGCGGCACGACGTCCCCCGTGGCGGCCTCGTACTCGATCGCGTACGTCTATGAGCGGTATTTCTTCCCCGCCGGGGATCAGACCGTGCGGATGGCGTTCACCGGGACCGACATCGCGCGGGCCGGCGTCGATGGACCGTACTCGGTCCACGCACGGCTTTCCCTGGGAGCCGTGCCCTACCTGACGGCGCGGCTGATCCCCGACCCGAACTATGTCTTCATCGAATGGAACTACACGACTCGGACATATCTGGCCGCGGAGTTCGATCAGCCGGTCCGCCCGGCCTATTTCACCGGCGGTCACACGGATGCGGCGGTCGACCTCGACGGGGACGGCCTCGTGGACTTCCTCGAGCTTCGGGCGGATGTGCACGTGAACGTCGCGGGCTCCTTCAGCCTGAACGGATACCTGTCGAAGGGAAGCGGGACCGACGTCGTCCGGGTGATTGCCTACGCCTACCGACAAATCAATCTCACGACGAGCGAGATTGGCGTCGTCCTCCGGTTCCGGGGCGACCAGATTCGCCAATCGGCCGTGGATGGCCCCTGGGATTTCAGCCTCACCCTGTACGGGCCGATTAACGTGTGGTACGGCAACGGGACGCCGCGGCCGATG
>WNEY01000004.1_pt1 | contig 93813 bp, 94 predicted proteins | sample 5400531 | NCBI WGS metagenome assembly WNEY01 (sample SAMN13153338, study PRJNA577476) | soil metagenome | isolation source: 200 cm saprolite under Douglas fir tree site 1 | place: USA:California | collected 2015-04-18 | reverse complement strand
AGCGTGGAGAGGCGCGGCGCCAGTGGCTTCTTGACCACTTTCGGCGCGAAGCCCATCGGGTTCAGAACCGTGATCTTCTCGCTGGTACTCATGCCGATCCTCCCGTGAACAGCGTCTCGCTCCTGGGCCCTTCTTAGCACCAATCGTGGACGACATCCACCCGATCGGCTCGCGGCGTCGGAAACCTTGACGGTTATCGGGTCGACCTCGGGCGCGCGTCCGGCGCTGGTCCGCTGCGATGTAGGATCGGCGTTTTGTTTCGAGTTGTTCCCCGGCGCCGTCGGCAACCGATCGAGCCGGTACGACGCTTGCTATTTCCTCGTCGGCGCTGGTGTCGCCGGCGGGAACTGGAAATTATCCCGACACCCCGGAGGACGGCCGTCGAGAAGAAGTCGAGGAAGCTTGCAACGGCTGGGCGGGTTGCGGGCTGGTCGCTGGCCGGCGCGGCGCTCTATGCGCTGTTCCTCACCGTCACCGCAGTAGGCGGTGGCCTGCCGATGAGCGAGCTCCTGGCGGTCGGCCGGGACGCCGTCCTGCCCGGCGGCGTCCCGGGCGGAGCGGTACCCGGGCTTTCGGCTCTTGATCTGTTCCAGCTCGCCCTGGCGCTGCTCGTCGGGATGGCCTTCAGGCGCTTTCTCGCCTGACCGCCGTCGCCGTCAGCGCTCCTTGCGCAGCTCCCCGAAGACCTCCTTCGCCGTGAGCATCGCCTCGCGGATCAACGGCACGCCCACGTAACCGGAGAGGTGCAGGAGCACCTCGATCAGCTCATCCTCGGTCCGGCGCCGTGTGGTAGCCTCGCGGCACAGCGAAAGGAGTTCCCGTGACCGAGGTACTGGCATGAACATCGCGACCTGGCAAGGTGAGAGCCGATTCACGATCGACAAGGTGCCCGAGCCCGTCGCCGGGCCTGGCCAGGTCGTGGTGGCCGTTCATGCCGCCGGCATCTGCGGCACCGATGTCCACGCGACGCAGGGGCTTTTCCCCTGGAAACCGCCCCTGGTGCTCGGCCACGAGTACACCGGCGTCGTGCGCCAGGTGGGCCGTGGAGTCGACCGGCGCCTCGTCGGGCGCATGGTCGGGTGCGAGCCCTCGTACGGCTGCGGTGCCTGCGCGGAGTGCGAGGCCGGGCGCGTGAGCCAGTGTCCGAAATGCGTTCGGGTCGGCGGCTTCGCTGAGCGCGTCGTGCTGCCGGCGCGCAACGTCCATCCCCTGCCGCGCGGGCTCGATCCCGTCACCGCGGCGATGACCGAGCCCGCCGCCTGCTGTCTCGCCGGCCTCGAGACGTTTCAGATGCCGCGCGGCGCGACGGTCCTCGTCATCGGCGGCGGCATCATGGGACTCGTCACCATGGTGCTGGCCAGGCGGCGAGGCGCCAGGCGCCTGATCCTCTCCGATCCGATCGAGGAACGCCGGCAGATGGCGCGGCGTCTCGGGGCCAGCGTGGTCATCGATCCCGTCCGCGAGAGCTTGAGAGACAAGGTGATGGAGCTCACGGGCGGGCGTGGAGCGGACGTCGTCTGCGAGGCGGTGGGAAAGCCCGAGCTGGTCGCGGAAGCGGTCGCCCTGACCAAGCCCACGGGCTTCTTCCAGCTCGTCGGGGTGAATCCGAAGGGGAGCCGGCTGCCGCTCGACCTCTGGGACGTGCACTTCCGCGAGATCCGGATCGGCGGGGCGTTCGGTCGAGGCACCGCGTACCGCCGCGCGCTCGCGCTGATGCCGAAGCTCGGTCTCAAGCGCCTCGTCACCGCGCGATTCCCGCTGGAGGGGATCCGCGAGGCCTTCGCCCACGCCGCGGCCGGAGAGGGCGTGAAAACCATCATCACGCCGGCGAAGGAGTAATCAGGTGAGCCGCCCGCTCGACGGCATGCTCGTCCTCGACCTCGGCCAGATCTACAACGGCCCGTACTGCGGCCTGCTGCTCGGCTTCATGGGGGCGCGCGTGCTCAAGATCGAGTCGCCGGAGGGCGACATCGTGCGCCGGCGAAAGCGTCAGGTCGAGCCCTATCCGCTGGTGATGCTGAACTCCAACAAGGAGTCCGTGGTCCTCGACCTCAAGCACGACGACGGCAAGGCCCTGTTCCTTCGCCTGGCCCGCAAGGCCGACGTGGTCGTCGAGAACTTCGCCGTCGGTGTGATGAATCGTCTCGGTCTCGGCTGGGACGTGCTGCAGAAGGAGAACTCACGGCTCGTTTACGGCAGCGGCACGGGCTTTGGTCTCTCCGGCCCGTACCGTGATCTGCCGGCGATGGACCTGACGATCCAGGCGATGAGCGGCATCATGAACGCGACGGGCTTTCCCGACCGGGCGCCGGTCAAAGCCGGGCCCGCGGTCTGCGATTTCCTCGGCGGCGTGCATCTCTTCGCCGGCATTCTGGGCGCGCTCCTCCAGCGCGAGCGCACGGGTCAGGGACAGTTCGTCGAGGTCGCGATGCTGGACGCCGCGATCATCGCGCTCGCGAGCGCGCTCGGCGTCTTCATGGACGGCGACACGTCGGTTCCGCCGCGTACCGGCAACCGCCACCCGGCGCTCGCGATAGCGCCCTACAACGTTTACGACACGAGCGACGGGTACATCGCGATCTTCACGGCCTCGGATCGCCACTGGGAAAGCATCACCAAGGTGCTCGGGCGCCAGGATCTGCTCGCGAATCCCGATTACGCGACGACCCCGGGGCGCGCGGCCCGCGTCGAACAGATCGACGCAATGGTCACGGCGTGGACGCGCGAGCGCACGAAGAACGAGGTGATGGCGATCCTGACTGAAGCCCACGTGCCCTGCGCCCCGGTGCGGACGGCCGCCGAGGTGGTCGACGATCCGCACCTCCGCGCCCGGGGCGTCTGGAAGGAGATCGAGCACCCGCGACGCGGAAAGACCAAGGTGCCCATCTCGCCGATCCGCCTGCACGGCGCCGATCCCGCGGCCGTCGCGCGCCCGGCGCCGCTCCTGGGCCAGGACACCGACCGCGTGCTGGCGGAGCTCCTGGGCCTCGCGAAGGACGATTTGGCCGCGCTGCACGCCGCCGGCGTCATCGAGCCCGTCAAGACCTGACTCCGTGCAGAAGCGGAAGCTGCTTCAATGCCTCCGGCGTCAGGAAGAGCAGGGCGCGGAAGGCGGCGGCGTGGGCGATGGGGTCGGAAGCAGCAGCGACGTAGAGCGCGGCCACGAGATCACGCCAGCGGAGTAGCTCGCGCCGCAGCGCCGGCCGACCGACCTGAACGGTGAGGTCCGTGAGCTGGAGGGTGCGCTCGTAGCCGCTCAAGAGGCGCCCACGATCGCCGGGGGCCATCAGCTTCGCCGTCCGGTTCATCTCGTTGGCGATCATCAAGATCTGTTGATCGAGCGAGAAGGTCGCCCATCGCTCGGGAGACAGGCCGGCGTGCGAAGCCATCTCAGAGCGCCTCCCCGCTGCCGATCAGACTGAAGGTGAGGGCCCGGATATGCTCTCTGATCGTCGGGGCCTCGACCTGCATGCCGCGATTGCCCCGGGCCGGGCGGATGTTGATGAGCGAGGTGAACTCGATGCAGTCCTCCCGCCCACGCCCGGGATAGTAGTTGGCCCCCCAGACGTCAGCCTGGCGACTGCCGTGCTCCAGGAGCACGTGTTCGGCGTCGGCGTGCAGCTCGCCCCCGATGGCGATCACACCGCGCTCGACGTCCACCACGTACTTGATCATGTCACCAAAGAGCGTAAGCAAACGGGCCAGATCGGTGCGCTCGATGCGCTGCGCGAGGACAAGAATATCCGTCGCCTCGGGCGCCATGGCCGCCCTGCATCGTACACGTTGGACGACGCCGGGTGGTAGACTCGCGGCGCAGCTCAGCCGCTCGAAGGGAGAGCATCGTGGAGCTTTCAGGACAGGTCGCGATCGTCACCGGGGCGGGCCGCGGCATCGGCCGCGCGACCGCGCTCGAGCTGGCCCAGATGGGCGCGGACATCGTCGTCGCCGAGCTGGACCGTGAGGGGGCCGAGCGCACGGCCGCCGAGGTGAAAGGCCTCGGGCGCCGCGTGAGCGTCGTGCGGACCGACGTCACCTCGCGCGACGATCTCACGACGATGGCGGACCGCGCGCGCGCCGAGTTCGGGCGGATCGACGTCCTCGTGAACAACGCGGGGATCTACCGCGCGGCGGCGCCCCTCGACGTCACCGAGGAGCACTGGGACGCGATCATGAACGTCAACGCGAAGGCGGTGTTCTTCGCCACCCAGGCGGTGCTGCCCACGATGATCGCGCAGAAGCGCGGCGCGATCGTCAGCCTCGCGTCCATGGCCGGCAAAATCGGCAACCGCAACAACCTCCCCTACAACGCGAGCAAGGCCGCGGTCATCAGCATGACGAAGAGCCTGGCCCTCGCCCACGCGGCGGACGGGATCCGCGTGAACTGCGTGTGCCCCGGCTTCGTGGAGACCGACATGTGGACCTACGTCTCGCGCGAGCAGGGCAAGCTGATGGGGCTCACGCCCGAGGAGTTCACGCGCCAGCGCGCCTCGCAGGTCCCACTCGGGCGGATGGAGCGTCCCGAGGACGTCGCGAGCGTGATCGGCTTTCTCGTGTCGAGCAAGTCGGGCTACATGACGGGGCAGGCGCTGAGCGTCGACGGCGGCCTCGTCATGCACTGATCGGCGTATATACAGAAGATCCTGGCCGGCATCCAGCTCACGACGGAGGACAACGATCATGGCGTTCCGGATCAACCACATCCACCTGAAGGCGCCCGATCCGCGGAAGACGGCCGAGTGGTACGTGCGCGCCTTCAACTTCAAGATCGTGGGCGACGAGACGCGGGTGTTCGGCGACCGCTTCATCCGCTGTCAGAGCGAGGACGGCGGCATGAACGTGAACATCTCCGGGGCGCGCACCAACGAGCGCCTCGGCCCGGGCGACGCGAGCGCGCACCACGGGCTCGAGCACTTCGGCTTCGACTCGACGCACCTGGAGACCGACATCACGCGGCTCGAAGGGCTCGGCGCCCGCCTGCTGGAGGGGCCGATCCAGAACCCGAACGGCCCGCGCATCGCGTTCCTGCAAGCGCCCGATGACGTCAGGGTCGAGCTGGTCGAGGCGCGGAAGTCCGGCGTGTCCGGCGGTTGCTGCTGAGGCGACCACCATCGCACGCGCTCGAACCATGACGCGCGCCCGAGGCGCGGCGCGGGTGCGCCTCACGCATCTCGGCGCCGCAGGCTGGGAGATCACGGACGGCCAGCGGGTGATCCTGATGGACCCCTATCTCTCCCGCCTGCGGTATCGAGCCCGGTTCGGTCTGCTCGACACGCCCGAGCTGCCCGGCGACACGCGCCGCGTGTTCGGGCCCGGCGACGATCTCGTCTCCGACACGGCCGCCGTCGACGCCCGCATCACGCGCGCGGACTTCATCCTGCTCTCGCATTCGCACTTCAACCACACGCTCGACATGCCGTACATCGCCCGGAAGACCGGCGCGACGGTCATCGGCACGGAGAGCACGACGATCCTCGCCCGCGCCGGTGGGGTACCCGAGCCCCAGCTCCTCACCGTGCGCGGGGGCGAGGACTACGCATTCGGCGCGCTGTCGATCCAGGTCATCCCGAGCCTTCACTCGGCCCTGAACGGCAAGCACTACTACGACGGCCGCGTCGTGCCGCGCGACTTCCGCGGGCCGCGGCGCATGGACAACGACGTCGAAGGCGGGACCCTCGCCTATCTCCTGCGGCTGGCGGGCTACCGGATTCTCTGGTTCGGCTCCATGAACTACCTCGAGCGGGAAGTTCAGGGATTGCGGCCGGACGTCGCGCTGATCGCCGCCGCCCGGCAGCGGCTCGAGATCCACGAGTACACCAGCCGCCTGATGCGCGCGCTCGATCGCCCGCCTCTCGTGTTCGCGACCCACTGGGACGAGCAGTCCCTGCCCTATGGGGCGCCCCAGGACGCCCGCCTGCGCGAAGCCGACGTATTCGTGAAGGAGGTCAAGGCGGTGTCGCCCCGGACTCGCGTGGTGGTCCCAAAACACTTCGAGTCTCACGTCCTCAAGCCGATAAATCCGGAATCCGGGCGCTTCGCGCGCCGCTGAGCGCCACCCCCTGACGGGACCTACAGAGCCTGAGAAGAAATCTCTTCTATCCTGTGACTTTCCTTGCAGACCGCCCGGGCTCGGGGTGCGGCCAACTCGGTGAAAAGCCTGAAGGCTTCGCGCGCGATGACAATTGGCACGACTCTCGCTGCTTACGAACTTTTCAATTCAACACGAGCCTGAAGGAGGCTGAAGGGAGGATGCTCGTTAAGCCAGCGGTGACCCGTCAGCTCCTGATCGTCTCGCGCTCGGAACGGGAGCGATACGCCTATCTCCAGTACGTCTTCGACAGCGAGACGGGGGATGTGATCCTCGACCGCCGGGTGCAGGAGCGACGCCGCCGCGACGAGCCCGTGTCGGCCGAGAGACGACGCGGAGACCGACGGCAACGAGACATCGCCACGGACCTACAAGTATTCGGCTGGGCACTCGTGAGGAGGGCGATATAGATGGACACCTCGGTCTCCCCTCGGATCGTGAGCGTGTACTGGGCACTCGACGGCGGCATCCACCACGCGAGCTGCGGTCAGCGGATGGTTCTGCAAGCGCGACACCCGGACGAGCTACACTTCGCGTGCCTCGCGTGTTCCGAGTCGGTGAGACTCCCGATCTCCGCGCTCTCGCGCATCTCTGTAGCGACGTAAGCGGGGACGCGTAGAGCCGGAAGCCCGGACGCGCGTCAGTACGCCCGCCCGAAGATCGCCACCTGCTTGGCGGGCCGGCCGGTGCCGATGCAGGCGCCTTCCCCGCCCGGCTGCTCCAGCGGAATGCAGCGAATCGTGGCCTTCGTCTCCTCTTTGATCGCCGCCTCACGGCCGGCGTCGCCCGACCACCAGACGCGACAGAAGAGACCGGCCTCGATCGCCTGCTTGAACTCGTCGTAGGTCCTGGGCTCCGAGGTATTGGCGCGCATGAACGTCAGAGCCCGCTCGTACATCGCCTTCTGAATTGACTCCAGCATGGCCGTGACGGCGCCCGTGAGCCCTTCTTCCGGCGCGAAGGACTTGCCCGCCTTGCCCGGCGTGTCGCGTCGCGCCAGGACCACCGAGCGCTTCTCGACGTCGCGCGGGCCGATCTCGATGCGCAGCGGCACGCCGCGCATCTCCCAGTCGTTGAACTTGAAGCCCGGCGTGACCCCATCGCGCTCGTCGAGCTTGACCCGGACGCCACCCGCCACGAGGTGCGTCTTCACCCGCCCCGCGGCCTCGAGCACCGTGGCGCGCTCGGCGTCGCTCCGGTAGATCGGCACCACGACGACCTGGAACGGGGCGAGGCGGGGCGGCATGATCAGCCCCTGGTCATCGCCGTGCACCATGATGATCGCGCCGATGAATCGGGTGGAGAGCCCCCACGACGTCGTCCAGCAGTGCTGCAGCTCGTTGCCCTGATCGAGATACTTGATGTCGAAAGCCTTGGCGAAGTTCTGGCCGAGATTGTGCGACGTGCCGGCCTGCAGTGCCCGCTTGTCGCCCATCATCGCCTCGATCGTGTACGAATGCAGCGCGCCGGCGAACTTCTCGGCCTGCGACTTGATGCCGGGGATCACGGGCACCGCCGCCTCGGTGACGGCGAAGTCGGTATACACGTCGAGCATCTGGCGCGTCTCGGCCTCGGCCTCGTCGTAGGTCGCGTGCGCGGTGTGGCCTTCCTGCCACCAGAACTCGAGCGTTCTGAGGAAGAGCTTGGTGCGAAGCTCCCAGCGGACGACGCTGTTCCACTGGTTGATCAGCACCGGGAGATCGCGATACGACTTGATCCACTGCGCGTAGGCGTGGCCGATGATCGTCTCCGAGGTCGGCCGCACCACCAGGGGCTCGGCCAGCTCCTCGCCGCCGCCGATCGTGACCACGGCCAGCTCGGGCGAGAAGCCCTCGACGTGCTGCTTTTCCTTCTCGAGGAACGACTTGGGAATGAAGAGCGGGAACGCGGCGTTCACGTGGCCCGTGGCCTTGAAGCGCCGGTCGAGCGCGGCCTGGATGTTTTCCCACAGCGCCCAGCCGTAGGGCTTGATGATCATGCAGCCGCGGACCGGCGCGTAGTCCGCCAGGTCGGCGCGCAGCACGAGCTGGTTGTACCACTCGTTGAAGTCCTGCTGCCGGGACGGCAGGCTATCGGCCATTCAGCGCCTCCGTGGCGATGCGATGACCGTCCCACTGATGAAGCGCGAACGGCGGAACCGTCGGGTCGACCTCCATGGCCGGATGATTCTTCAGCATGACGCTCTGAAAGAAGATCCAGCGCCGACGCTCGCCCGTCTCGCCATCGGGGATGCGCGAGAGATGGGGACCGAGCGATCCGGCGACCGTCCGGAACACCGCCTTGGCATCGGCCAGGGGGACGCCGCCGATGAGATGCGCCCCGAGCATCACGCGCGCTCGAGGATGTGGACCCCGCGCCCGCGGTCGACGAGGTACATGAGCCCGCGGTCGTCCACGCACACGTCGTTGCTGCACACGCGCGTCGAGCCCTCGGGCACGGGCGGCAGGAAGTGCCCGACCTCGCGCGGCGCGTGCGGGTTGGCGATGTCCACGATGCGCAGGCCGTGGGCGAACCACGCCACGGGAATCTCCGGGCCCGTGATCGTTTCGCAGGGCTGATGGCAGCCGGTCATGTCCGGCTGGGGCTTTCCGTCAGCGTCCACCTGGAAGCTCGCGAAGGGCACGGGCCGCTGCTCGTGGGTGATGTCCACCAGCCAGAGAAACGCGGGCGGCCCGGGCTCGAGCTTCGCCACGTCCTCGTCGGCCACCAGCATGACGCGCCGTCCATGCAACGGAAACGGCACGGGCAGCGCCGTGTGCGTCGGCGTCAAGAACGGCGGGCTCCAGTCGAGCCCCGAGACGAAGCGCGGCTTCGCGAGGTCTTCCACGTCGAGGATGACGAAGCCGCCGTGCCAGTAGCTGACGTAGAGGCGGTCGCCCTGGCGAATCGGGTGATGGCAGCGGTGCTGCCGCCCCGACCACGTGGGCGTCTCGCCGCCCGCCGTCCACTGCCCGGGCATCCACCAGCGGCCGACCTCCTGCGGGCGGCTCGGGTCGTGCAGGTCGAGGATCATCATGATGTTGCCGACGTAGCCGTCCATCTCGGGCGAGATATAGGCGTAGCGGCCGTCGAACGTGAAGCGGTGGACGCCGGTGCCGCCGCTGCGCCAGAGCGTGATCTCGCGCGGCCGGCTCGGCGTCGACACGTCGTAGATGCCGAGCCCCCGGGGCGGGTTCGGCGATGACGGCTGCCCGCCGTGGGCCTCGCGGTTCACGAGCATCAGGCCGTTGGCCGCGCGCACCTTGTGCGAGTGCGTGCCGGGCGGCACCTCGATCGACGCGAGCTGCCGTGGCTTTGCCGGGTCGCTGACATCGACCAGCGTCGTGCCGTGAGGCGCCTTCATATGGGCGATGAAGGCTACGCGCCCGTCGACGACCACCTGCCCGCCGCCGGGGCAATCGAAGTACCCGACCTGCTTCACGCCTCGGGCACCGGTACCGTTACCGCTCATGTCGTATCCCCTCCCCTGGCATCCGCCTCGTCCCTCGCCTCGTCACGACCTCAGGTCGCGTCACGAGCTCAGGCCGCAGCGACGGCGGGACGAATGGTCGCCGCGACCAGTCCGAGAAGCTCCAGCATCCGCCCGAGATCCGGCCGGCGAAACTCGACGAGCGCGTGGCGCACCCCGAGGCGCTTGTACTCGCAGAGCTGATCGACGACGGCCTGCGGGCCCTGGGCGAGAAGCTCGTCGCTCAAGCCGAAGCGCATCGAGATCTCGATGGTCTCCCATGAACGGCCGTGCGCGTCGGCCGTCTTGCGGAGCTGCGCGAGGCCATCCCGAAACTCGGTCATGCTTCTCGGCGACGCGTGCCAGCCGTCGCCGAGGGTGACGACGCGGCGAAACGCCGCCGGGCTCGCGCCCCCGACCCAGATCGGCGGATGGGGTTTCTGGACGGGCTTCGGCGCGAAGCCGAGGTCACGGAATCGGAAGAACTCGCCCTCGAAGCTCGGAGAGTCCGACGTCCACAGCTCCTTGAAGACGCGCAAGGCCTCGTCGGCCTGGCGACCGCGAGTGTGGAAAGGCGCGCCCAGGATCTCGAGCTCTTCCTCCCACCACCCCACACCGAATCCACAGATGAGACGGCCTTTCGACAGCGCGTCGATGCTCGCCAGCATCTTGGCCATGAGCACGGGCTGGCGATGGCCCAGGATGAACACCGACGAGCCGAGCCGGGCCCGCGTCGTGCAAACGGCGGCGGCGGCGAGGGCGGTCACGGCCTCGAGGTACGGCCGCTCCGGAGGGTGCGGAAAACTCCGTCCGCGCCCGTAGCCGGTGCTCACCCTGGGGATGACGACGTGGTCGCTCACCCAGAGCGAGGCGATGTTGCACCGCTCGGCCTCGCGCGCGAACGTGACCAGCGCGTCGCCCATGGCCTCGGGCGCTTGGGTCGTCGGGAGATGACAGCCGATCTCCATCACCAGATCCTCTCTCGGCTCACGCCGCCGCAGTGTACCAAGACTCCGCGGACCGGACTGGCGTATAGTACTGCGCCATGGCCCAATCACAGGAATTCCCACGCCCGTTCGCCACACTTCCCGAGATCCGCCGCGCCGCCAGGGTGCGACTCGCCCGCGAGGCCTGGAACTTCGGCGACGGCGGCAGCGAGTCGGAAGCGACGCTGCGCCGCAATCGTCGCCACCTGGACCGCCTCGCGATCGCGCAGAACGTCCTCGTCGACGTGCGCGAGATCGACCTGCGCACGAGCCTGCTCGGCGTGCCGCTCTCGTCGCCCGTGGGCGTCGCGCCTATGGGCGGCCTCGTCCTCTTCCATCCCGAGGGCGACGTCGAGATGGCCCGCGGCGCCGGCAAGGCGGACACGCTCCAGTGGCTGTCCGGCGCCACCGGCTGGCCCGTCGAGGACGTCGCGCGAGCCGGCGGGGCGCCCCAGATGTTCCAGCTCTACCACCATGGCGACCGCGGCTGGGTGAGCGAGCTACTCAAGCGCGTGGAGAGCTCCGGCTACAAGGCCGTCGCCCTCACCGTCGACACCCAGCACTACAGCCGGCGGGAGCGCGACATCCTCGCGCGCTGGAGCCCGCGCAAAGCCATGGAGATCGCGCCGAACCCACGCGGACCGTTCCATGACTACCAGATGCGTCTCACGTGGGCCGACGTCGAGTGGCTGATGAAGACGACGAAGCTGCCCGTGGGGCTCAAGGGCATCATGACCGTGCCCGACGCCCGTCGCGCCGTCGATCTGGGCGTGCGCCTTATCTGGGTCTCGAACCACGGCGGGCGCCAGCTCGACCACACGCAGTCGTCCATCGAGGCGCTCCCGCCCATCGTCGACGCGGTGGCCGGCCGCGCCGAGGTCGTGGTCGACGGCGGCTTCTCGAGCGGCACCGCCGTGCTGAAGGGGCTGGCGCGCGGCGCCAAGGTGGTGATGCTCGGGCGGACCGCCCTCTGGGGGCTGGGCGCGGACGGTGCCGACGGTGTCGCTCGCGTCTTCGAGATTCTGCGCGAGCAGATGCACATCGCGATGGGGCTCTGCGGTCGCACCAAGATCTCCGATCTCAAGCCCGACCTGATCTTCAGGGCCGACTGAATGGCTGATTGAAGAGGGCCGATCGAGAAGTGCACCAGCCGCTAGTCACATGGAGGTGACGAGATGGCGAAGCAATGGACGCGTCGACAGGTGCTGGCCCAGATGGGCATCGCGGCCGCGGCGGTTCACACCCTCGATCCCCACGAGCTCTGCTGTACCGTCTCCGCGCACGCGCAGACGGCGGACAAGGACCTCTTCGAGCTCAAGAAGGTCGGCGACGGCGTCTACGGCGCCATCGCGGAGACCCGGTACAAGGTCAACTGCAACGCCGCGGTCATCATGACCGACGACGGCGTCATCGTCGTCGACTCGCACTCCAAGCCTTCGGCCTCTCGCGCCGTGTACACGCAGATCCAGGGGATCACCAAGAAGCCCGTCCTCAAAGTCATCAACACGCACTTCCACTGGGACCACTGGCAGGGCAACGAGGTGTACTCCGCGGGGAACCCGAAGCTGGAGATCATCGCCACCCAGAAGACGAAGGAAAACCTGACGAAGCCGGACGCTGGCGTTGGCGGCGTCCCCTACATCGAAAAGCAGCTCGCGGCGCTGCCCGGCGAGATCGAGAAGCTAAAGGGCGACATTCTCAAGGAGTCGGACGCCGACAAGAAGCGGAACCTCGAGTCCAACCTGCAGCAGGCAGAGTCCTTCATGCAGGAGCTCAAGCAGATGAAGCCGGCGCTCCCGACGCGAACGGTCACCACGACCGTGACGCTGAAGGAGCAGGGCCGCGAGATCCAGCTGCACGTGCTGGGCCGAGGCCACACCGACGGCGATCTCTATATCTATCTGCCGAAAGAGAAGGTCATCGCCACCGGCGACGCGCTGATCGACTGGATGCCGTTCCTGAACGACGGCTACCCGGAGGACTGGGTGCAGACCCTGAGCGCCGTGGAGAAGCTCGACTTCACGCACATCGTCCCCGGACACGGTGATGTCCTGCCCAAGAGCCATCTCACGTTCTTCCGCAGCTATCTCAGCGACCTCATCGCCGCCGTGAAGAAGGCGTCGGCTGACGGCGCCACGCTGGCCGAGATGCAGACCAAGATCGGCGACCAGCTCGCGCCGAAGTACGAGGCCGGCATGTCCAAGTATCCGCTCGGGCGCTATCGCGACCGTGTCGGACAAAACGTCGAGATGGTTCACAAGAAGGTGGTCAAGAAGGCCTGAGGATTCGATGGCGACGACGGCCGCGGTCCGGAACGAGTCGGTGCCCACCGCCGAGTACGCGCGGCTGGAGGAGCGCATCATCGCGCGCGACCAGAAGGGCGCCAGCGACGTGCTCTACCGGCTCATGAAACAGGGCCGCTCCGTCACCGAGATCACGCGCGAGACCGTGCGCATCCACGCGCCGTACACGCACGTCCCCTACCACCAGCGGCTCGACGACGGCGTCGTGAAGTTCGTGAACAATGATCATTGTCTCTTGAGTGAGCGGGTGGGTCTGCCGCTCGCGTCGATGATCCGCCCCGAGCTGCGCTGGCTGCCGCTGGCCCAGACCGTCTGGTACATGCCGACCGGGCTCGATCCGTGGAATCAGCTCATCGGCAAGGCCCCGGGCCATTACACCAGGCTCTACGACATCAAGGTGAACACGACGCCGCCCATGCCCGAGGCGCACTGGCCGGACCAGGAGCCACTCCATGTCGAGGGCTCGCTGCGCGAGCGCCTCAACCACTGGTTGACACTCGTGCAGCGCGGCGAAGTGCTGACGTCCTACCGTGTGTTTCTTGGACTGATGCAGGACGTGCCGAACCGGCGGCACGTCCTCGCGCATCTGGCGTTCGCCGGGCTCATCGACGTCCAGGACCGCATGTGGCACAACCGTTCTTACACCACCGGCCACAAGGGCTACCGCGCGCGCGCCACCATCGAGCTGGGCGAGGCCATCGGCTGGGACAACGCGCACCACGTGCTCTACGCCGGCGTGCCCGACATCGCGGTGGGCCCGCGCTGGTATTCCACCTACGAGGTGGGCTGCAACGTCGTCCAGAACCTGCTCGACGGCCGCGACCAGGAGCTGCTCCGTCAGGACACGCCGCTCACGCCGGCCGAAGAAGCGATGCTGGTCGACGTCATCATGCGCCAGCGCGAGTTCTCCGTCATCGACGCGCTGGTGGCGCTCCTCAAGGCGGGGCGGAGCGCGCGCAGCATCCTCGACGCCATCCAGATCGCCGCGGCGCAGGTCATTCTCGAGACGGGCGAGCCCAATAACTACTCGATGGCGCAGCACGGCTACGAGTACTGCAACACGGTCGGTTGGTTCTACGATGCCTTCGAGCACCCGCACCGGCTGAAGCTCCTGTTCGTGGCCGCGCTGTTCATCAACCGCGGCTCCGAGCACCAGGCCAACACGCCGGGGAACAGCCGGCGGACTGTCGCGCCGCCGGCGGGCTCGGAAGCATGGTCGTCGCGCCAGCTCCTCGAGAAGCTGGAGCAGGCGCTGCTCGCCCTTCGGGCCGAGGAGTCGGTGGACCTGACCGCGGCTTATCTGAAGGGTGGCTACGACCGGGCGCCCCTGGTGCAGACGCTGGCCACCGCCGCGTGCAAGATCGGGAACGACCCGCACAACCAGGAGCTCGGGCTCTGCACCCTCGAGGACTATCTGCACACCAAGTCGCACGACCGCGACCGGCTCTTGCTGGCGAGCGCCCAGCACACGGCGGGACACCGGAAGTATGGGGATCCGCTGGAGGCGTATCGGCGCTTCGCGGAGGCGATGGAACTAGACGAGCGCTGAGCGCGGGGCTTATCTACTTCGCTGGCTGCTGCTTGATCTCGGCGATCTTCCGGTCCCGGTCGCTCGCCAGGCGGTCCCGGTCGATGGCCAGCTCGCTCTCGAGCTTCTCGACTTCCTCCCGAGTCTGGGCCTTGTGCAGCGCGTCCCGGTGCAGGATCTCGCGCTCGGCCATTCTCGCCTGATAGACCTGACGCGCCTCGGCGATCGCCGCCTTCTGCGCCTCGGTCAACGGACGCTCCTCGACCCCGGCCTCGCGATCCTTCAACCGGAGGCGTTCCATCGCCAGCTCGTACGCGCTCTTGGGCCCGTCAGTAGGCATCGCAGCGATAGTGTAACCCGAGATGGCACGCGAGCTTCCCCCAAGGGGATGCGCCCGTAAGACTGTCACCCTCTTGTGCTTGCGTTTGCGGCATTCGCTCTAGCTGCCTGAGCGGCTGCGGTCCTGGTTCAAGGCCGAATTCGGATGGCGCTACCCCAGACTGGGAATGCTCTTCGACCGGGAGCAGGAGACAGCCCCCAATCGAGCCCTGTGCCTTCATCGCTTCCACAGGAGCACGAAGCGCTGCCCGTTCACGAACCCGGCGGTGACCGCCTCGAACGGCTCCCGACCGGCGGGCTCCTTCGCGATGATATAGACGGGCGGGTCGAGCCGGCGGAACTCCGCCGGGTCTAGAACCGCTCGGATCGGTCTTTCAAGGTAGAACGACAAGACCAGCTCTGGCGCGTCAACGGCAAACACCGGCGCCGGCGCTCGCTCGACCGCCTGCGCAATGGGCCGCAGCTCGGTGCCGCGACTGTGGCGCGCTGTCACGTAGGCCTCGCCAACCGCCAGGGCGCCGGCGACGATGGCCCACACGGCGAAGGAGACTGCCATCCGGCCCGAAGAGCGCCGGGTCCGAGCCCAGCCGGCGACGAGCAACGCGCCGGGCACGCAGAGCGGCAGATAGTAACGCCATCGCTGGCGGTACGACGCGGCAACGAGGAGAAACACCGTGATCGCCCACAAGAGCGCCAACCGCTCGCCCGCTGCGTGCTCCGTCTTCCAGCGCCGAGCGGCCCAGCGAACGGCGAAGGGGAGCAAGAGAGACCACGGAAGGAGGATCGTCACCGCGGCCCCGAGGGGCTCGACCACCCGGCGCCAGCTCCACGCGCGCAGCGGGTCATAGCCCTGCACCATGTCGCTCTGCAGCACGTCCCGCACAAACTGTTCCCGCCCGGCGTTCGCGGCGAGCAGCCACCAGGGCGCCACCAACAGCGCAAGAATAGCGATGCCGACGCCGGCTCGCATGCGCGTCACACCCTGCCACCGATGAGTCGCGAGCTCATAGACGAGAACGACGGCGATGGGCAGAAGCCCTGCAGGCCCTTTCGCCCAGAACGCGACAGCCGTAAGGCCATAGAAGCCGAGCCACGCGGTCCGATGTCCATCGACCTCGGCCAGCACGAACGCGGCCATGGCGGCCGTGATGGCGAACGAAAGCGTCATGTCGGGCACCGCGGAGCGAGCCAAGGCGAATACGCCGGCCGTCGTGGCGACGATCATCCCGGCCGCGAGCCCAGCACGGGCACCGAACAGGCGGTGTGCAAGCCAGTACGTCAGAGCGATGAGGCCGAGAGCTCCGAGAAAGGACGGGAGTGCGGCTGTCCACTGCGACACCACGCCCGTCGGCCACGCCACGACGGCGATCAGCCAGGCGTGAAGTGGCGGCTTGTTGAGCATGGGCACACCGCTGATTTCAGGCAGGAGCCAGTGGCCGTTCGCCAGGATGTCGCGCGCCATCATGGGGAACCTGGCCTCGTCGTTGGTGGCGAGTACGCGGGCGCCGAGATCGAAGCCCAGCAGCGCCGCACTCACGGCCATCAGGACCGCGAAGGGTGTGCGGCCGCCGCCTAGATCCAACATTGATGGAGGATCCGGAGGGGCGCCCCCATCACGCCCCGAAGAATTCGCGCACCGTCGCGACCACCTGATCGATCTCCCCGTCGTCGTGGTTGGCCGACATCGGCAGCGAGAGGATTTCCTCGACGAGCCGCTCCGTCCGCGGCAACGGCGGCGACGCGAAGCGCTCGACCGCGGGCTGGCGATGGGTCGGAACCGGATAGTGGATGCCGGTCTGGATCCCGTGCTCTTTCAGGAACGCGGCCAGCTCGGCGCGGCGTGGCGTGCGCACCACGAAGAGGTGGTACACGTGGCGCGCGTGCGGGCGCACACCGGGCAGGACGAGCGGCAGCCCGGCGAGCCCGCGTGCGTAGCGGAGGGCGAGGTCACGTCGGCGGTCGTTCATCGCATCGAGCCGCCGCAAAAGCACGCGCAGTGCCGCGGCCTGCAGCTCATTGAAGCGCAGGTTGAAACCGATCTCCGCGTGCACGTCCTTGTCGACCCGGCCGTGGTCCCGCAATCGGCGGCAGCGGGCCTCGAGCTTGTCGTCGCCGGTGAGAATGGCGCCACCGTCGCCCAGAGCCGGCAGGTTCTTCGACGGATAAAAGGAGAAGACCGCGGCGCGGCCGAAGGTGCCGACGCGGCGCCCGTTCCACTCGGCCCCCTGCGCCTGCGCGCAGTCCTCGAGGACCCAGAGGCCAAGGCGCGCGGCGAGGTTCTGGACGGACGTCAGATCCGCCGGCTGGCCGTACAAGTGCACGGGCACGATCCCGACCGTCCGGGGCGTCGCCTTCGCCTCGACGTCGCGCGGGTCCAGCGTGTAGAACTCGTCCGCGTCCACGAACACGGGCGTCGCCTCCGCCAGGCATATTGCCTCGACCGTGGGGAACGCCGTGTGCGACGGCACCAGGACCTCATTCCCCGCCTTCACGCCGAGCGCCCGAAGCCCGAGCCAGAGCGCGGCGGTCGCCGAGCTGGTCAGCACGGCGTGCTTCACGCCGGTCGCACTCGCGAGCTCGGCCTCGAGCTGGCGGCACTGCGGGCCCAGGATGTACTGGCGCGAATCGATCGCGGCCAGCACGGCCTGCTTGATCTCGTCGTCGACCGGCGGGCGGGACAGCGGAATGGGCCTCATGATGGGAGCGTGACGAGTGTCTCCGCGCCCGTCCAACCCGATGGCCGGTTCACGCGTCTGTGACACAAGGGACTCGTGCGGTTCCTCGTTCTCGATCGGTACATCGCGCGCGAGCTGGTCTCACCGTTCGCGTTCGGCTGCATGCTCTTCACCTTCTTCCTGGTCATCGACCGGATCTACGACCTGACGGACCTCGTCATCACGAAGGGCGTGCCCTTCTATCTCGTCGCCCAGCTTCTCGTCTTCATGCTCCCGTCGATCCGGCTCACACGCTACCCATGGCGCTCCTGGTCGCGGTGCTCCAGCGTCATGCCCCTTAACGTCACCACGGCGGATCGCGACCAGTTTCACCGATCCCCTCAAAGCATCAACGTCGAGTCACGGTCGAGCCCGCACAATTTTCAGGCGCGACGGCCTTGCGACAATGACCGCTCCTGGCGGTGGGCCATGACGAGAACGCTTCCCGAAAACCATCGACTAACAAAATAGTAGTGGTCGGCGAGCAGTCCACACTTACTTAGTTCATCGGCGATTCCAGAGACCATCATCTTCTTCCGCCCTGTCCGTCCCGTGAGCCAACGAATGAGCGCACGTTTGGCTGCCTTGACAGGTCTCTCGATGCGGTATTCGACAACGACCCATTGCCTCGTGACCCGAGCCATCTCATTCAAGCATCTCAGTCGCGCTTGTTGGTCTAGGAGATGAAGAAATCGAATGCATAACACCCCGTCAACGCTACGGGAACGGAACGGGAGATGGCCCGCATCGGCCCTAAGGAACCCCAGCCACCAAGGCATAGGCCGAACCTCTCGTCGTGCGACCGCCAGCATCTCCATTGAGATGTCGGCCGCGATCACCCTGAAGGACGCGTTCAACAACCAGTTGTCAATGCGCCCAGTCCCGCACGGGATATCAAGCACGACACTGCTGGGAGACAGGCCCTCTAACACTTTGTTCAACAGTCTACGCAGTCTCCAATTGTTGTATCGGCCCCGCGGGCTATGAAATCGCTGCCGATCATACGCTTCAGCCACGTCCGTGTCCTGGTATCGGACCGCGACAGGGCATCTTCCGGCGACGCCTTGACCGAGGCAGGGCGCGACGTGCTTCACCACCGAGGTCTCAACTCCACCGAGCGCTTGGCAGGTATCGCTCGCGCCAGGCATCGAACATCAGGAGCGCCCAGAGAACCTTTCTGTGATCTCTCAGCCCCATAAGATGCTCAGTCACGAGGCGAGTTGTGACGTCGGGATTAAAGAGTCCGAGACGCGCGACTCGCTCGGGTGCCAAGCGCTCTTCGAGCGCACGTCGCAGTGGGCCGCGCAGCCACAGACCGATTGGGACACCAAACCCCTGCTTCCGTCGGTCGAGGATCGCGTTTGGCAGCAGGTCACGAAGGGCGCGCTTCAGAATGTACTTGGTCTGCCACCCGGCCAACTTGAGCTGGAACGGGATACGGCCGGCCAGCTCGACGAGGGCCCGATCGAGGAACGGCGCCCGGACTTCGAGGCCGCACGCCATACTGGCCCGGTCCACCGCCACCAAGTTCTGGCCGGCGAGATAGAACTTACAGTGCTGATAGATCAGGCGATCGAGCGGGGCCAACTTCGGCGCCTGGCCGACGGCCGCGGCCAACTCCTCGTAGGGCTCGAACTCGCCGCATGCCGCACGCAGGCGCTCCGAGAAGAGGGTCGATCGCTCGGAAGGAGCCAGACCCCCAAGCAGAAGCTGGGTGCGGACCTCTGGCGAAAACGGGAGGCCCCGGAAGAACTGCTTCAGGAGGAACTCGACACTGCCGTACCGCCACGAGGGCGCCAAGTGGCTCACCGCGCGAGCCGCCCCCTTCTGAACCCGCCCCGGTAGACGTTGCACCCATCGGGCTCCGCGATCCGCCAGGAACGTTGGGTACCCACAGAAAAGCTCGTCGCCCCCGTCCCCGCTCAACACGACGGTCACGGTCTGTCGGGCCACGTGCGAGAGCCAGTGGATCGGCAGAAACGAGCTGTCGACGAGAGGCTCGTCGAGTAGATCGCCCACGCGCTCCAGGAGTCGGGCCGCGTCCTCCGCCGAGAATTCGATTTCCGTATGGTCCGTGCCGCAGTGCCGGGCGACCGTGCGGGCGAACGGCCGCTCATCGTAGCTGGCTTCGGCAAAGCCGAGGCTGAACGTCTTGATAGAGCGCCTGCCACACACCTGGGTGGCGATCGCGGTGATCGCACTGGAATCGATCCCACCACTCAGAAAGAGCCCGAGCGGCACATCACTGACGAGCTGCTGGCGGACCGATCGCTCGAGCTGCTGCCTGAGCGCGTGTGCCCACTCGTGCGCGTCAATCGAATCGTCCGGGGCGAATGACAGATCCCAGTACGGAATGACGCGGGGCTTGCTCCCCGGGCCCACGGTCAGCAGATGGCCTGCGGGGAGCTTTTCGATCCCGGCGAAGATCGAGTGAGGCGCCGGAATGTACTCGAAGCTGAGATAGCGGCTCAGACTCTCGAAGCTCAGCTCACGCGGCACGGCCGGATGCTCGAGGAGAGCTCGCAGCTCTGATCCAAACACGAAGGCGTCGGGACCCGCGTGGTAATAGAGCGGCTTTTCGCCCATCCGATCGCGCGCCAGTAGCAACGAGTTCTGCCCGCCGTCCCAGATGGCGAGGGCGAACATGCCGTCGAGATGATGCACGCAGTCCTCGCCCCACTCCTCGTATGCGTGCACGACGACTTCGGTGTCCGACAGCGTGCGAAAGTGATGCCTCAGGCGCTGCAGATCGTGACGGAGCGCCTGGAAGTTGTAGATCTCGCCGTTCAGAGCGCCCCAGACCGTGCCGGTCTCGTTGGAGACCGGCTGATCACCGGTTTCAAGGTCGATAATGCGGAGGCGCCGGACGCCCAGCGCGAAGAACCCGTCAACGTAGAAGCCCTCACTGTCGGGGCCGCGATGGCGTAGCGTATCGGCCATTCGCTGCACCGTACGTCGGCGATCATTTTGGAGCCCGTTCTGAAGAAACCCTGCGAGCCCGCACATGGCTAGATCCTTAGTGCCTCCACTCGAGCCCCTGAAGGTCTTGACGTGTGTAGTCGGGAGGCGCCCGCGACTTCCGGCGAGACGGAACTTGCACATTCCGCCGGCGGCGACGCGCGCTAAGCTTGCCGCTAGTTGCGAATCAGCCGGAGTAGGGCGTGAAGCTTACGGGCGGAGCACGAGAAGAGGCTACAGAATGAAGAGACGCCGGGGCAGCGTCCGGTTCACGAGGCTCGACAAGGGCGACGGGCGCCCACAGCGGGCCGGCGTCGACGGCGCACAGCACGGCAATCGCGCACGCGCCCGCGATGAAGACGACCACGTTGTCGAAATCGTCGTCATCCCAATAGCCGTCGATCCATGACGGATCGGGTGGGTCCGCGTAGGCAGCCGGGGTAAGCCCGACGATGAGGACGACGAGCACGAGCGAGCAGAAGCCACGGAGGAGAGGCACGAGCTATTCTCTACTCGCAAACCCCGGTGCGGTCAAGGCCGTACGCGCGCTCCAAGGCCATCATGAAGCCGGGCGAACGCATCGAGATCAAGACGCCGACCGCAGCCACTACGATCCGTGGCACCGTCGTCGGCGACCTCTAGTCGGCCCTCCGGACGTTTACGTCCCGGGTGTGAATTTAGGGCTAGAATTCCCGCACTGGGTTCTCCGTCCAGCGTGGTCGCCACCTACTGTAGGGCGAGATCCGTACAAGCGTCATCGTCTTCCACTTCGGCCAGGAGCTGCTGACGCAGTTCCACATGCGGAACGTCCCCGCTACGCTCGACATCGCGTTTGCGAAGGCGGACGGGCGTATCTTCGCGATCCTGCGCATGGCCCCCAGCCCGACCGCGCTCTACGGCCCCATGGGGCCATTCCGGCTCGCGATCGAGGCCAGGGCCGGGTTCTTCGAGTCGAGAGGCATTGAGGCGGGAGCGGCGAGGCTCATCGCCCTCGAGAAGCGGTAGCCCCAGGGACCAAATCTCCGTCGAAGGTTCTAGCGCTCTCGCCGGGCTCTTGTCCGGAATGCGTGTCTTTGAGTCCTATTATACCCCCCTACACTATAGTAGAATTCTCCGTATGAGCCACACCATCCGCGAGAAGGCGAAGTTGGTCAGTCGCGTCCGCCGCATCCGAGGACAGGTCGAGGCCGTCGAGCGGGCTCTTGAGACGGAGGCGGGGTGCGCGCAGACATTGCAGCTCATCGCGTCCGTTCGGGGCGCGGTCAACAGCCTCATGGCCGAGATCATGGAGGACCACATCCGCGTCCACGTCGTTGATCCCGCGCGCGAGCGCAATGCCGGTCGGGCCACCGCCGCGGGCGAACTGATTGACGCCGTCCGCGCCTATTTCAGGTAAGGAACGCCAGGCGATGGGTTCGCCCGACCCGATCGGCAGACGCCGGGACGGAGCCGCACTCTCGAACCCGCCCGCGCCGTCGGATCATTCCGACCCCCGCTGCAGCCCGGATCATCCTGAGAACCAAGCCAACGAACAGGGACCTGCCATGGGATGGTCGGATTCCGTGCGCATCGCAACGGTCGCCCTAGCTGCCGTCGCGGTCTGGTTTCACCTCTGGGAGCCCCTTCGGGCCGTGAGTGTCATCGGTGTCCTCGGGCTTCTCATCGGTGGGTGGCCCATCGTCAAGGAGGCGGCCGAGAACGCCCTCGCACGGCGCATGACCATGGAACTCTCCATGACCATCGCCATCCTGGCGGCAGCGGCGATCTCGGAGTTCTTCACCGCGCTCGTCATCACGCTCTTTGTCCTCGTCGCCGAGGTGCTCGAAGGCATGACCGTGTCACGCGGCCGGCGGGCGATTCGGGACCTGCTCGACGCCTTGCCCCGCTCAGTCTCGGTGCGCCGGGCTGGACGTGTGCGAGACGTGGATGCCGACGAGTTGAATGTCAGCGACATGGTGCTCGTCAGCCCGGGCGGGCTGATCCCGGTGGATGGCGTCGTCGTGTCGGGCCACTCGTTCGTCGATCAAGCGCGCATCACAGGCGAGTCGATGCCGATCGAAAAGGTCGAGGGCACGCTCGTCTACGCCGGCTCGATCAACGCCTCGGGCGTGCTCGAGATTCGTGCCGAGCGGATCGGCCGCGACACCAGCTACGGCCGGATCATCGAGGCGGTCGAGCGAGCGGAGCGCTCCCGAGCCCCGGTTCAGCGTCTGGCGGACCAGCTCGCCGCGTATCTCGTCTACTTTGCGCTGGGCGCGGCGGCCCTCACCTTTCTCCTGACCCGCGACATGCGCTCGACCATCGCGGTCGTCATCGTGGCCGGCGCCTGCGGCATCGCCGCCGGTACGCCGCTTGCGATCCTCGGCGGCATCGGACGGGCGGCGCGGCTCGGCGCGATCGTGAAGGGTGGAGTCCACCTTGAAGCGCTCGGCCGAGTCGATACCGTCGTACTCGACAAGACCGGCACGCTCACCTACGGGCAGCCCGAGGTGCAGCGTATTGTCCCCGCCGATGGCGTGACATTGGACATGGTACTGGACGCCGCGGCGAGCGCCGAATCGCGCTCGGAGCATCCCCTCGGCCAGGCGATCGTTGCGCACGCTCGGGCGCAGGGGCGCTCGGTGAACGAGCCGGACCGCTTCGCCTACACGCCGGGCCGCGGCATCGCGGCGCAAGTCGCTGGCGCCACGGTGCTCGTCGGCAATTGGGCGTGGATGCAGGATCGCGGCGCCGTGATGCCGGCGACCGCCTCGACGGGCATCGAGACTGATTCCGCCGCCACGGCGACGTCGAACGTGTTCATCGCCCGCGACGGCCGCCTGCTCGGCGCGATCGCGATCGCTGACACGGTGCGGCCAGAAGCCAAGCGCGCCGTAGCGGCACTCGGCCGGCTCGGCATCCGCACGATGCTTCTCACCGGCGACATCCGGCCGGTGGCCGAGGCGGTCGCCAGAGAGCTCGGCATCCAGCATGTCGAAGCTGATCTTCTGCCCGAGGCGAAGCTCGAGCGCATCAATGCGCTCGTGGCGGCGGGCCGAACGGTTGCCATGGTTGGCGACGGCGTCAACGATGCGCCGGCGCTCGCCGCGGCGACGGTCGGGATCGGCATGGGTTCGGGCACGGATGTCGCACGTGAGAGCGCGGACATTGTTTTGCTCGGGAACGACCTCGTCCGCTTCGTCGAGACGCTCGCACTGGCCCGGCGCACGCGTCGGATCATCTGGCAGAACTTCGGCGGCACCCTCGCAGTCGACATCGTAGGCGTTGGGCTTGCGGCCGTGGGCCTCCTTGGCCCGCTCCTCGCCGCGTTCATCCACGTCGCCTCAGAGCTTGCCTTCATTCTGAACTCGACGCGCCTCTTGCCGTCGCGGGCCGGTCGCCGCGCCCGAAACGCTGAATCGGCACGTGCCGAGGCCACGGCGGAACAGATGGTCGAAGATCCAGCATTCGGGGGACACGCGGCACCGAGGTGAATGTCGCGCCTCACTGTCCGCGGTAAAGCGGAAGCGCAGATGATCGCCTAGAGACTGCCTGATGCTGGCCAGGTCCCGGCCTGAGGGGACCAGGTCGCGGGTCAGGTGGCGGCTCATCAGGGCGAAAAGAGCGAAGGCCAGCCCGTTCAGTACGAACACCCGCGCGAAGAAGAGGTGCCAGCGCCGTCCTTCATCTTGTCGTCGCTCATTGCGCCGGTCTGAGCCGAGAAGGGCCGCCCATCGATTCGTTGTCGACCTCCAGGTCCTCTTGAGGTCGGCTGCCCTGTCAGAGTCTGCCGTGCCATACCGACCTGTCGTCGACATCTTTTCGGTCACTGCAAGAGCCGGGTTTCACCGATATCACAGGGTCCCGGGTTCGAGGTCGATCCAATCTAGCGCGCCCCGCTCGGCCCGGCGTCGCCGGTCAGCAGCTGGCCGTTCATACCGAGCGGCCCATGAAACTTGCAGGAGACAGCCAGCATCCCGGAGGCCGGGAAGGTGACGTCCACCTGTACCTTGCCCTTGGGCGGGATGTCCTTGTCGATGCCGAGCTTGGGAATGCTGATGTTGTGCAGTGTGCTCGCTTCGTTCTCCACGAGCAGGGTCAGTTTCTGCCCGGGCTTGCCCTGCAGAAACGTCGGCGAAAAGTAGTAGTCGTCGGCCTCCAGCTCTAGCTTCGACAGATTCCGTACGTCCTTGGTGCCGTGGTCGGCGTAGGCTACGCCGCCCAGCCTGACGGAGTTGCTCTTGCCGGATGGCGAGGCGGCGGCCCGCGTCTGTGCGGGGGGCGTGGCTGCCGCGCCCGAGCCCGGCTGCACCGCGATCTTGCGCGGAGCGTTGCCGACGGGAATGGTGGCCGTCACGGTGCGGCTCGCCAAGTCCACCACCGAGACGTCGTTGGAGCCTTCGTTGGTCACGTAGGCCGTGCGGCCGTCAGAACTCGACGTGCTCCAGTGTGGGGCTTTGCCCACGGCGACGGTGCCGGCCAGCGTGCTGTTCGCCGTGTCAAGGATGGCGAGCTCGCCAGGGCCCTGGACCACGGCCAGCGCCCACCGGCCGTCGGGTGTGAAGGGTGCGTAGTGCGGCGAGGCGCCCACCGGGATCTGTGTGGCGATCCGATTGGTGGCGGTGTCCAGTACCTGGATCGCGTTGACGCCTGCGAGGGTGAAGAAGACCCGTCGGCCGTCCGGGCTCAGCTCGAGCCCGCGGGGCGTCTTGTCCAGCGGTACCCGCGCCACTTCCTTCCATAGGGTGAGATCCAGGCGGACGAGCGCCGTGGCGCCCTGCTGCTGCGAGGCCACCCACCCTGTGCGCCCGTCCCGGCTCAGCGTGCCGTTGTGGGGCTGGGCGACAGGCACCTCGCCGATCACGCGGTCCGTCGCCGTATCGATGACGAGCGCGCGGTTCGAGCCCCAGCCCAAGACGAGCACCCGGCTCCCGTCGCCCGAGACCGCAAGGCCATGGGGATTCGCAGCCACGTCGATGCTGGCGACCACGCGGTCTGCGGCGGTGTCGATGACGCTCACCGTCGAGGCGCCGTCACTGCTGACGTAGACCTTGCGGCCGTCTGGCGTCACCACGAGCCCGTGTGGCCCCTTGGGGACCGCGATCATACCGAGGACCTTGTTCTGGGCGGTGTCGAGGACAGCCACCGCATCGTCCTTGAAGAGCCCCACATAGGCCTTAGGCGCTCCGGCGGCCGAGAGCGAGCCCGTCCCGACTGCCCATCCGCCCATCAGGACCACTACCCACAGCATCATCGCGACGCGCTTTAGCAAGGTGTCACCTCCCGGACATTCGGCTGTCCCACCTGTGCCAACGCCTGGGCGCGCGATTCGTTCCAGCGTCGCGCCAATGATGGTTCAGCAATGGACATTATCGGGTAGCCTTCCAACGGTAGACCCGACGGACTACACGGCACCCGAAACCTTCCGCAGAATCTCCCAAGCGTGTTGTCATCGCGTGCTACCATCCCGGGCGACCTGTACGCTGGATCGCATGGTCCGCGGTGGCCTGACGCCTTCACTCGAACAATCCACGGGAGGGAGCGGCGATGAAGCCATCGGTCCCCATGACATGGGTTGCGCTCGTCACGGCGACGCTCTTCACGACCGTCGGCACGGGCACTGCCGGCGCCGCGGATGTCATCAAGTTCGGGATCTCGACGCCACTGTCCGGCCCCGCCGCGCCATGGGGCATTCCCCACAAGCAGGCGACCGAGCTCGTCTTCGACGAGATCAACGGCCAGGGTGGCCTCGAGGTGGGTGGTAAGAAGTACCGGCTTGAGGTCGTGGCTTACGATCACAAGTACGTCATCGCCGAGGGCGTGGCGACGGTCAATCGGCTCATCGCCAAGGACGGCGTCAAGTACATCTCCATCCTCGGGGGAGCGGTGGCCAAGGCGAACGAAGAGGCCGTCAACGAAGCGGGGGTTCTGGCACTGACCCTCGCGTATGCCGAGGGGCTCGTGAGCCCGAAAAACCCCCTCACGTTCCAGTGTTTCCCGGCGCCGCCCGAGACCACGACGTTCTGGAAGTGGATTAAGGAGCATCAGCCGCAGATCAAACGTGTCGCCTCGATCGCGCCGAACGACGATACGGGCTGGTGGTCGGTGAAGGTGGAGACGAACTTCATCCAGAAGCTGGGTTACGAGGTCGTCGCCAAAGAGTTCTTTGAGCGCGGCGTGACCGAATTCAACCCCATCCTGCTGCGGCTGCTGGCTCAGAAGCCGGATGCCATCAGCGTCATGGCCTCGCCGGCGGGCAGCGTCGGCCTGATCGTCAAGCAGGCCCGTGAGCTCGGCTTCAAGGGCCGATTCGTCGCGCTCCACCAGATCGACAGCTCCGTGGTGGCGAGCATTGCCGGCAAGGACAACACCGAGGGCATGTGGGTGCACGGCTATGTGCAAACTCCGCTGCCGGAGAAGCTGAAGAGCTGGCAGCATCGCTACACGAAGAAATTCGGCGAGTGGAACGCGACGAGCGTCGACTTCACCAACCCGGCCTTCGCGTTCGTGGCTGCCATCAAGAAGGCCCAGAGCCTCGATCCGAAGAAGATCGGCGAAGCGATGCGCATCGTGGAGTTCGACAACCTTTGGGGAAGGGCCCACTTCGGCGGCAAGGACTTCTATGGCATCGGCCAGCAGATAATCTATCCAATGCCGTTCTCGGAGGTGAAAGACGGCGTGGCGACGCTCCTCCTTCAGTTGCCAGCGCCACACAACTGATGATCGCCTAGCCGAATCTCGTGGCGGCTCAGGAATCGATTGCTTCCTGGCTTCCGTAGAGGAGTCGGAGCGGAGAATACGTACCACCTGAGTGGCGGCTGGCCCGCTCCCGGCTCCTGGTCGATTCCGAGCCTTCAGGTCGTCTTCAAGAAATCTCGCGGTTGCATTGCCCTGCTCACCTTGGCCACCCTTCGCCGCCCTACTCGGGCTCCTCTGGACAACCAGGTCCGGCCACATCAGACTACACGCCCAGGGAGGCCCTCGTGTCCATGGTCTCCACCCACAACCGCCTCGGCTCGGCGACGCGCTTGCTAAGAGTAGCCGGCATTATTCCGGTCGCACTCTGGTTCGCTGCCTGCGTCAGCGACAAGACGGTGGTCCTTCGGTACGCGTCCGATCTGAAACTTGAGCGGCTGCCGAGCGCGCGAGCGGTGACGGTCTTCCGGTTCGCCGACCGCCGTGGCGACGAGGGAGACGGCAATCCCCTTCGCGTTGGCGGGATGTACGGCAGGTACGGGGACCGCGTGGCCAAGGTCTACACCACGACCCCGTGGCCCGAGGCACTGGTGGAGGACCTCACGATCGCCTTGGGCGCGCGAGGGGTCGAGACCGTCGCGGTCAAGGATCAGGAGTATGCCCCGGGCAGCACCACGGTCTCGTCGCCACTGGCCCTTGCCGGGGAGATTCGGAACCTCTCGACCGAGGCCCGCTTCACCCTTCAGGCCCACGTCAATGGCATCATCCGCCTTTACGACCAGCAGGGGGCATTGCTCCTCGAAAAGCCGCTCTCGGCTCGAATGCCCCGCGACAGCGGCGACTACCAGTGGAACAAACAGGCGAGCGTCTTCGAGAACATGCTCAACGGCGCCGTCCAGCACTTTGTCCGACTCGTCGTGACGGACTCGGAGCTCATGAAGCTCCTAACAAGCCCATGAGTCGAGGAGGCGTGCGCCCCGTTCATCATTGGAAGATTTGATCCCACAGGAAGACGGCTCCAGCACCGCCGCGCCCGAAGCCCGCGCGCCCGCCGCGACGGCTGCCACCGAAACCAATGCGCTTCTTGTCCGGGCGCGCCACCCGCCGTATCGCTGATAGATCGCTTGCACGTACTCTCCTTTGGCTCGCGCACTTCCGATGGCTTTCTCCATAGGCTGCGGAAAGTAACATCGCAAATGGCGAGACGATTCCTGCTCGGTAACATTCTAGAGGGCGCGATACGTCATGTTGACCACCCTCAGTACAGAGGGCTAAGCTCGGCCCACTGTTCCGACCGTTACCGACCCCGGAGCCCTTGATGAAGTGTCCCCGGTGCCAGCACGAGATCCCCGCCGATACGAGCTTTTGTGGGGAGTGCGGAGCCCGTCTGGCTGCCTCGTGCTCGGCCTGTGGCGCGACCAACCCGCCCACTAACAGGTTCTGCGGCAAGTGCGGCGCTCTCCTGAGCACGGACGTCCCTGGGGGCCGATTCGCCCCGCCCGACGCCTACACCCCTAGGCATATCGCCGAGAGAATCCTCTCTTCTCGGAACGCACTAGAGGGCGAGCGCAAGCGGGTCACCGTCCTCTTCGCCGACATGAAGGGCTCGATGGAGCTACTGGCCGACAGGGACCCGGAAGAGGCGAGGAGGATCCTCGATCCCGTCCTCGAGCGGATGATGGAGGCGGTCCACCACTACGAAGGGACGGTGAACCAGGTGATGGGCGACGGGATCATGGCGCTGTTCGGCGCGCCGCTAGCCCACGAGGACCATGCGGTGCGGGCGTGCTACGCGGCATTACGAATGCAAGAGGGTGTCCGGCGCTACGCGGATGACATCAATCGCGTGCACGGCCTCTCGATCGCGATCCGCGTCGGGATCAATTCAGGCGACGTCGTCGTCCGATCTATTGGCAACGACCTCCAGATGGATTACACGGCGGTGGGACAGACGACGCACCTGGCCGCTCGGATGGAGCAGATGGCCGAGCCCGGTTCCATTCTGGCCACCATCAATACGATGCGACTGGCCGAAGGGTACGTAAAGGCCGAGGCTCGCGGGAGCCATCACGTCCGGGGCCTCGAGGATCCCGTCATCGTCTTCGCGATCACGGAGACCGGACCCGTGCGGTGGCGCTTGGAGGCGGCCGCGGCGCGCGGTTTCACGGACTTCGTCGGACGTGATGCCGAGCTCGCATCGATCCGGCGCGCGCTCGAGAAGGCGGCGGACCGTCACGGTCAGGTCATCGCCGTCGTCGGAGACCCGGGTGTCGGAAAGTCCCGGCTCTTCCACGAGGTGACGCGCCCGGAGCGCATGAGTGGCTGGCTCGTGCTGAAGACCGGCGCCGCCTCCTACGGCAAGGCGACCGCCTACCGACCCATCATCGATCTTCTCCGCGCCTATCTCGATCTCCACGACCACGCGGATCCGCGCGACATCCGCGAAAAAGTCACGGCCAAGATTCTCGCGTGCGGCGGCGACCCCGCCACGATGGCGCCTCCGCTATGGTCGCTGTTCGAGGTGCCGATCGACGATCCGCAGTGGCGCGCGCTGGACCCTCGGCGACGTCGACAACAGACGATGGACGCCGTCAGACGCACGCTGCTGAGCGAGAGTCAGGCTCGGCCGCTATGTCTCGTCTTCGAAGACCTGCACTGGATCGACACCGAGACCCAGGCGTTCCTCGACACGTTCATCGAGACTCTCCCCACGGCGCGGATCTTGCTCCTCGTCAACTACCGGCCGGAATACCGACACGAGTGGGGTAGCAAGACCTACTATGCGCAGCTCCGTATCGATCCGCTTCCTGCCCGGAACGCCGAGGAGCTGCTCCGCGCGCTGTTGGGCGACGATCCCCAGCTCGCGCCGCTCAGGCAGCTCTTGATCGGGCGGACGGAGGGGAACCCGTTCTTCCTGGAGGAGAGCGTCCGGACGCTCATCGAAGACGGCGTCCTCGTCGGGGAGCCCGGCGGGTATCGCCTCAGAAATCTCGTACAGGACATCCGCATCCCGCCCACGGTGCAGGCGGTCCTCGCGGCACGGATCGACCGTCTCGCCCCGGAAAGCAAGCGCGTGCTCCAGTGCGGCTCGGTCATCGGAGAGAACGTCGCCGTCGGCCTTCTTCGGGCCGTCGCCGATCTTCCGGAGCCGGAGCTTCGCGAGTGTCTCGCGCGCCTCCGGGCGGCCGAGTTCCTCTACGACATCAATCTCTTCCCGGAGACCTATTACGCCTTCAAGCACGGACTCACACGGCAGGTCGCGTACGAATCACTGCTGCGGGACCGACGCCGCACGCTGCATGCCCGGATCGTGGACGCCATCGAGCGCCTGTATCCCGACCGGCTTGGCGAGCACGTCGAGCGGCTCGCCTACCACGCCCGGAACGGCGAACTCTGGGAGCATGCGGCTCGCTATTTCCACCAGGCCGGGACGAAGGCGTTCGGGCACTCGGCCAATCGCGAAGCCGTCGTCTCGTTCGAGCAAGCCCTGGAGGCCGTTCGACACCTGCCCGAGACAGCCGAGACCCAAGCGCAGGCGGTCGATCTGCGGATCGGGCTGCGTAACGCGCTGACGTTGTTGGGCGAGCACGAGCGCACGCTCGCGCATCTCCGCGAAGCGCAAGCCATCGCGGAGCGTTTGGGCGATCGGCGTCGGCTGGGGCGCGTGCTCTCCTTCGAGGTGAACTGCCTGCTGCTCCTTGGAGAGCACCAGCGCGCGATCGACTCGGCACGCCGGGCGCGCGAGATCGCCGAGGAGCTCCACGACGTGCCCCTGCGGATCGTCACCGACATCTACGCCGGCCGAGCGCATCTCCATCTCGGTGAGTTCGTGCGCGCCATCGACATTTTCCTCGACGTCCTCCGCGCGCTGGGCGACAACCTCGAGCACGACCACCTGGGAATCCCGGTGCTGCCGGCGGTGTTCGCGCGCAGCCATCTCGTGGAATGCCTGGCACAGGTCGGGCGATTCGAGGAGAGCGCGCGTTACTCGCACGAGGCCGTGTCGCTCGCAGAACTCGAGAATCATCCGGACACCCTGCTGTGGGCGTATCACGGCGCCGGCGTCCACCATCTCATCCGCGGCGAAGCACGAGCGGCCATCGACGCGTTCGAGCGTGCCGAGTCGGTGTGGCGCACGCACGACATGCCCGTCTATCGCCCGCGGATCAGCGCGGAGCTCGGCCTGGCCCGGGCCCTCGACGGCCACGCGATCGACGCGATCCCGATCGTGCAACAGGCGGCAGCGGAGGCGGCGGCCCGTCGGCAGCCCGACAGTCATTCCCAGGCGCTTCTCCTCCTGGCGGAGATCTATCTGCTTGCGCATCGCCTGCCCGAAGCCGCCGAGACCGCGACGAGCGCGCTGGCCCAGGTTCGTCGACAGCGCGCGCGCGCACATGAGGCGCGCGCGCTCCGACTGCTTGGCGACATCGCGACGAGGCAGAGTCCGGCCGAGGGACGTGCTGCGGGGAAGTACTACGGCGACGCCAGTGCGCTGGCCGAGGAACTCGGCATGCGGCCGCTCTTCACACTTTGCCAGGCCGGCCACGCCCAGCTCTTCATACTGACCGGGCGAAAAGGGGCGGCGCGGCAGATGCTTTACACGGCCTGCGCGTGTTTCCGGGAGCTCGGGATGATGGCGGACCTCGAGCGCGCCGAAACCGCGCTCAAGTCGACCGCCGCGACGGATTGAGTCACATCAGGGTCGGTCATCGCCGACGCGACGGATGCGGACAGCAGCGGCCGGAAGAGCGAGACGACGGGCGAGCCGCTGGATTTCGAGACGGAGGGCTTCCGCGCCTTTCCGGGTCGTCCGTACCGTCACGGTGATCGGGCGAGCCACCGTCGTTCGGCGGGCCATCGCCGCCTCTACGCGTCCTTGCGCTGGCCGCCGCGACCCTCGCGCACCTGGAGAAAGGGTTTGGCTCCAGTTGGAAACTTCTTGTGCGTGTTCTTAACCCCACCGGATGTGCCTGCGGGGGTGAACTCGTCAAGGAAAGCCTTGAGCTTGGTTCTGAATATATGGAAGTCGGCTATGTTCACGGGCCCTTCGACCATGATGGTCATCTCGTAATTCTCGCCATCAGCAATCGGGTCCATGCCCATCGTTCAGCTCCTTGCCGGTCCCGGCGGTCGAACGGTGAACTGCGGAACGCTTGCGTCGTGCACGTCGTCGAAGAAGTCATCGGCGTGGAACACGCCCGGCTCGGTGTCCATGTCACGCACCATGTAGTAGTCGTCGACCGCATCGTACGCGTCGCCGAAGTCGACCCGCTCCCCGAGCGCCAGACGCACGTACGCGAGCGCGATGTTGTGCTTGAGGACACGGTCGAAGGCGGTCATCGCCATGAAAAAGCGTCCGGCGTTGATCTCGGTGACGTGCGGGCAGCCGTCGACATCCTCCTTGACGTCCACGCTGAAGGCTCCGGATGCGCCCGGCGCGACGGCCGCGATCGCCTGCTGGCAGACCTTCACGACGCCTGGTTCGATCACCGTTTTTGCCAGTGACGACAGCGAGGTAACGCCGCTCGGGATGTTGTCGGCTCCGAAGTAGGCGAGACGCTCGAACGTGTTGGCGAGGACCATCCGGCCGCGCTGCCACACGCTTTGACAGAGGATCTCGCGTCCCGACAGATATTCGGCGAGCGTGAAGTCCGCGATCGGCACGCCCTGCATCGTCTCCCATATCGTCATCCATCGTCGCGCCTGGTCTGGCGTCGAAACGGCGGCCCCGCCGCGCGCGCACGTCCCCGTTCGGGGACGGCACCATACGCGACTCGGATTCCCGAGCCGAGTGAAGATCGCATCCACATCACGGGGCTCGCGTAGTGGATACGTTGCCGGCGCCGCGACGCCGTGCCGCCGGAGCGCCGAAATGAGGCGGCACTTGTCACGGCAGAGCGCGATGACGCGGGGGGCCGGCAGGAACACTTTGCCGTGCACGGTGGCGCGGGCGTCGGACAGCGCATGCACATGCCGGTCGATCGTGGGGATGACCAGGTCGACGCGCGACTCGCGGATCAGCCGACGGAGCGTCCCGACGAATCTCGAGCTCCCCGGCGCCGGCACCAGGTAGCCCGCGTCGGCCTCGGAGCATCTGACGACGAAGCGATCATCGTTGCACCCGAGAAGGACGAGCGACGGGTCCGCGTGGCGGAGGCTGCGGATGAGATTCTCCGCCCCGGCGCTTCCCGCGCCCATGATGAGGATCCGCACCGGGATCATAGCGAGCGGAACGCGCGAAGCGCGTCGATGACGCCGGCTCCGGCGCCACCGTACGCAGCCGGTGTCTTGATGGGCCGGGCGGTGTCCTTCAGCAGTCGCTTGCATTCCTCCTGCGTGAGGTCGGGCCGCGCCTGCTTCAGCAGCGCGACGACCCCAGCGGCGATCCCGGTGGCGGCCGAGGTGCCGCCGTCGTACGGCCGCAAGCCGGACTCGTTCGGGAAATAACCGTCGAACTGGGAGATCGAGCAGAAATCGGGTTTGTCGGGATCGTTCGGAGGGAGAGCGGCAGGGCCCTGGCTGGTGTAGCCGTACCAGTCGCCTCGTAGCGTGGCGGCACCGACGGTCATGACCTCCGGGTGTCCGTTCGGACCGAGGATGCTGGCACCCGCGCCGCGGTTGCCGAATCCGCAGAGCGTTCCGGGGCTGAACGGACAGCCGTCGCCGCAGTTGCCGGCGGCGAAGAGGATCAATATGCCCGCATCGAGGGCTTCTTCGACGTACACCGCCATGTCGCTCTTCGGGTCAAAGGCGTAATCGGGACCGTTGGCGCTGTCGTACAGCCCCCAACTGTTGACGAGAATCTGCGGGACGCCGTGCGCCTTGTAATGGTCGATCGCCAGTCGATAGCCGTGGCCGGCGTTGACCAGGTAGTCGGGAAACTCCGCTTGGGGCGCCCAGATGCGGATGTCCCACAGCTCTGCCTCGGGCGCGATCGTCTGGACGTCGAACGCGATCATGTTGCCGTGCTGGCCCCATCCTTCGGCCGTCGTTCCCCAGCCCGCCGTCGGCCAGCCGCCGATCACCTCGCCCACCGCCGGCGCTTGCGGAATCGTCGACCAGGCGCCGACCGGCACGGGGCGCCCGTACGCGGTGATGCCGCCGTCGACGACGCCGACGACAACTCCCCGTCCCGTGAAGCCGGCGGCCCGAATTTTCGTTATGCCGAGCGCTCTCGCCACGTCCGCCGCCGTGCCATCGGCCTTGACGGTCGTGCCGCAGTCGACTCGGACGGATGTAGCAAAGGCACTGTCGTCCTGGATCAGCGAGACCCCCAGTTCTCGAAAGGGCTCAATGCGAGCATTACGAGTGACGTGGTCGACGTAGGGTGAATCGCGCAACGTCGCGACGTATCGCGGGTCGACCCGCGCCGAGACGACCACGAATTGGCCTCCGCGCTCGAGGAACTCCGGGTCCGCGCTCCGAAGACGGATCGGAAGGAGACCGGACTCGCGGTCGAACTCTACGTGAGCGCGGAGCTGGGGACTTTCGCGTTCGACGAGGGGAAGAACGTCTGCCCTGGCGATGCTGGCCGGCACCTTGAGCCGCACGGTCACCCGGATCCAGGAGGCGCGATCGGAGCTCGCCTCGCCCGCCATAGTTGGGCGACTATGGGCGGTTATCCGAGTGTTGTCAAGCCGGTGTGTATCCTTCGAGATGTAGTCGAGGCAATCCTCCACCGCGAAATAACCCGAATCGAACCGATGCATCTCGGCCTTTGGCAACTCGCTCAGGTAAGTTTACTTTCCTCTCGGCCTTGGTCGAGTCACTCGGCGAAGACCGCGGCCGCTGCAGACTCAGCGCAGGCACGACCGCGTACCAATTGCACCTCGTCCCCCACGGTGAGTTCGCCACCTTCGATAACAAAACAGTTAAGCGCGAGCTTGCCGGCAAACCGCCGATAGATGTCGCGGGTGATGTCCTTGTCCCGGACCAGGGTGTCCGGATCGTATGCAGTCATGATGCAGCGCAGACGCAAATCCTGGACCCCGATGAGCACCTTCCCTATGCGCAGGCAGCCGCCCGGCCACTCGCGCTCGGCCAACCCGTCGACGCCACCGATCACGATGTTGGGCCGCAAGCGACGATGGTCGTGACCGAAGGCGGCGATGGCACCGTCAGTGGCCACCAGCAGCGGCAGCACGTCGAAGCGCTCAACGCCGTCGTGGCGCACCAGCTTGGCGCCAGGCCCGACGATGTCTACAACCTCGGCGGCGACCTCAGGACGGTTCCACGGCCGGCCGTCTACAAGGGGCTCGCCATCCAGGCCCAGCGCACCCTTGTGACCTAGGAAACGCGCATGGGAGCGAGAGGTGATCACCTGACCCCGGGCGTCCTCGACGTGTACGACCCGGTCGCCTTCGATGCCGAGCGGCCCGAGTCGTGCCCGTTGCAGCTTCTCACCGGCCATCGTCTTGACCGGATATCTCCAGATCTCCGCGACCTTCATCGCCACCTCCCTTGCTGATGGACGACGAGGTGCCTCACAGCTCGCCGAGAAGTTGGTGGCGCCGAAGGCGACCGTCAGCTACGTGACTTGTCAGGCGTGACCTGCCCAGCAAGCACGACTTCACCCTGAGCTTCGCACTGCGTCCCGCGTCCAGCCCGCCCCCTGTTGCCTCTTTAGGAACCCGGTGCCCCCGAACGGATTCGGTGAGCGCGAAGGCCCGATATGTTGCCTAGCGATCTGGTGCCCTTCACCTCACCAGCTTCTCAGCCCTCACCCCGATCAGTCGAATCTTCGTCCCCCGCGGATTCTCCCGCTGGTCCAGGAATGGCAGCAGCAGCCGCTCGGCGCCCGCATACAGAGCTTCCTCGCTCGCCATCTCCTCCCGTGAAGTGTGCGACCGGGTCAAAGTTCGGAAGTGCGCGAAGCGAACGGTGATGGTCACGGTGCGGAAGGCGCGGAAACCTTGGCGCCGCACACGCGTGAAGACCTCCCCCGCAAGCGCGCGCACGCGGTCCAAGATGAAGGTTGAGTCCAGCGTGTTCACCTCGAAGGTCTCCTGCTCGCCGACGGACTTCGGCTCCCACTCGTTGGAGACCGGGCTGTCGGAGAGGCCGTGCGCCTTCGCGTGAAGATCCTCGCCCCAGCGGCCGAACCAGTCGGCGAGCTGACCGAGCTCGAGCCCGCGCAGGTCACGGACGGTGCGAATGCCCCGTTCGTGCAACTCGGCCTCCGTCTTGGGGCCGATGCCCGGGATGACGCGGATACCTAAAGGGTCGAGAAACGCTTGGACGTGCTCCGGTATGACGACTGTCAGGCCGTCGGGCTTCTTAAAGTCCGACGCAATCTTCGCGACGAGCTTGTTAGGCCCGAGGCCGACCGAGCACGTGAGCCCCTCACGCTCGGCGATCTCGCGCTTGAGCGCCCGCGCACGCTCCACCGCCGCCTCGAAGCTCTCAAGAGGCGAGAGATCGAGATATGCCTCGTCGATGCTCGCCTCTTCGAAGGCGTCTCCACCGGACGCAAGGATCGCCATGACCCGCTCGGAGACCTCCGAGTAGAGCTTGCGATTGCCGTGGACGAAGACGACCTCGGGCTCGCCCTTGCGGCGGGCGGCCTCGGCCAGCTTCCAGGCGCGCGAGATGGGCATGGCCGAGCGGATGCCGTAGCGTCGAGCGGCGTAGCTGGCGGCCTCCACGACGCCGCGGCCGTGGCCCTCCTTGGGGTCGGCGCCGACGACGACGGGCTTGTCGCGCAGGGTAGGGTTGTAACGCGCCTCGACCGAGGCGTAGTAGGCGTCCATGTCCACATGCGCGATGATCCGCATGTGGCGACGACGCTAGCTGAAGGCGCGCGGGCTGGTCAATACGCGGCCGGCCGTTGACTCACGCCGGCCGCTCGCCTAGTCGAACTCGTTCTGCTGCAGGCGCTTGAGGGCTTTGCGCCGCTTCTTTCGGGCCTGAGCCGCCTTGCGCTTCTTCTTGACCGACGGCTTCTCGTAGTGGGCGCGCCGTTTCATCTCCTGAAAGAGGCCTTCCTTGAGCATCTGCTTCTTGAGGGCCTTCAGGGCGCCTTCGATCTGGTTGTCGAAGACCTCGATCTTCACTCCGAGGGACCCCTTCACTTACGGAACCCTCAGATGGCGGGTCGATCGATGGGGATGGAACGGTACCGAGGTGTCCACAACGTCCATCAGCCTGAGCCGCTTCGATCCGTGCTCCAGGGCGCCGGCGATCGTCGGGAAGGTCTCGTGTGACTCCTCGACGAGCTCGCCCGCGTAGTTGACGATGCGCCAGCGCCAGCGGGGATCCTCCGGGGTCGAGAACGCCGCGACTTGCATGGGGCGCTCGCGCCTACCACCGACTCCCGCTGTACCCGCCGCCCCGCGACCCACCGCCGCTTCGGCTGCCGCCCAGACCCGGGGGCTTGGCGAACTCTACTTTCAGCGTCCGCCCGTCCAATTCCTGGCCGTTGAACTTCTTCACGGCCGCATTGGCCTCCTCGGCCGTCGCCATCTCGACGAACCCGAATCCGCGTGAGCGTCCGGTGTCACGGTCCATCACGACCGCCGCCGACTCGACCGCGCCGGCCTGACCGAAGACCTCACGCAGCCGCTCGTTCGAGGTAGAGAAGGACAGGCCTGCGACGAAGAGCTTCTGTGCCATGGTGCACCTCTGAATGCATCTCCCGCAGTTGACGACACTCCCTGGAACGCGGAAGACGGCACCAGAGTCGTGGTCTGGTAGGAGGGGGTCCGGGTGAACCTACGCCGCGGCCAGACGCGCATAGTGTGTCACGTTTCCTCCCCGGCCGATGCCCTTATTTTGCCGGCCCGCCTCCTGTCAGTCGCGAGGCGGATCGCGGCGGGCGGTTGCTCCGGCGGCGCGACGGCGGTAGCGTGAGCCCGCGAGGCGCGTTGACAGGTGCGCTTCCATAGCTTCCGCAGCTTCCGCGGACGGCTCGTGGCCGTCTTCGTCGGACTGTTTGCCGTCATTCTGGCCACGTGCTTCCTCGTCGTCGCGGCCGCCGTGCGCGCGAGCGCGCGGCACGAGATCGGCGAGGAGCTCCGGCTCGCCGGCACCTTGTTCGTGCGGCAGCCCGAGTCCCGCAGCCAGCAGCTCGTCGCCGCCACTCGACCGCTCTCGGGCGACTTCGCGCTGAAGACGGCGGCGGCGACGGCGGATCAAGAAACCACGCGCTCCGTCCTCGCGAACCATCGCCAGCGGATCGAAGCGGACGTGCTGATGCTCGTGTCCCCGGAGGGCAGCATCGCTGCCGATACGCGCCAACCCGGCCGTCTCGGCGCAGCGTTCCCGCTGGCGCGTCTTCTGGAGGAAGCCGACCAGGCGGGCGAGGCGTCTCGGATCGTCGTGATCGACGGCGGTCTGTACCGGCTTGCGATCGTGCCCCTGCTCGCACCCGTCCCGATCGCCTGGCTCTGCGCAGGGTTCGCGATCGACGATCAAAGCGCCGCCGACCTGCGCCGGCTGACCGGGCTGCACGTGTCCTTCCTCCGCCGTCAGGATTCCGGCTTCACAGTGCACGCGTCGACCCTCGACGGCGCCGACCGGGACGAGCTACAGCGAGGGCTGGCGGCCGCCCGCACAGCAGGGGTGATCAAGCTCGGAGGCCACCGCGCGCCCGTGAGCTTTCCGAATCGCGACAACATCCGGCACCACGTGTACCCATTCTCGTCCCCCAAGAAGTTCGAGCTCCCGCTCTACATCGGCACGCCGGCCGCACCCGTCCTGTTCGACAAGCCAGGCGTCGTCGCGCTCGGCTGCAACATCCACGACTGGATGCTGGCCTATATCTACGTGGTGACCACGCCCTACTTTGCCAAGACGGCCGCCGACGGCAAGGCGCGTCTCGACGGGCTCACCCCCGGTACCTACGAGGCGCGCGTCTGGCAGCCGCGGATGCGCGGCGACATCGAGAAGACAGCGAAGCCGGTCACCCTCGCCGCCGGCGAGCCGGGACAGGTGGCGCTCGTCGTGTCGCTCAAGGCAGAGTGGCGCGCGCCGCGGGCGCCCGATTCCTACAAGGGAGCACAGGGAAGCTAGCTTTCCGGAAATGGTGGCTCAAGAAGCGCCCTTTCGATCAGTGATTGAGCGGCCCAATCCTGGCCAAGAGAGCCCTAAGCTTCTGATCTTCCTCAAGATTCAAACTCGGTATCGGATTTGCCCCTATGGGCTGCCATGGACAACGTTAAGCGAGGCACCAGGGTCGAAGGCCAGGATCGGATCATCGAGCGCCATTTGCTCGGCTTGGGGGTCCTGCTTCTGACGGTGACGACGGGGTACCTGCTGTCCGGACTCTCGGGTGGGCGAGAGGCGCTTCCCACTGCACATCAGGCACGTGCCGCGAGCGCTCAAGCCGAGAGCACATCGGCCGACATGAACACCGACTCCGAGATCGCAATCGACGCGCACATCAGAGAGGTCGCCTCTCGATACGGGATGTCGGCGGAGCTCGTCGCCGCGGTCATTGAAGCGGAGTCCGAGTTCAACCCACGCGCCGTCTCCCGCCAGGGGGCGCAGGGGCTCATGCAGCTCATGCCCAAGACCGCCGCAACCCTGGGGGTGGACGATCCCTTCGATCCGCGAGCGAACATCGAGGCCGGCGTCCGGCATCTGCGCGCCCTCATGGATCGCTTCGGGAACAACCTGCCGCTCGTGCTCGCCGCCTATAACGCCGGCGAGCTCGCGGTCATCAAGCATCACGGCGTCCCCCCGTATCGTGAGACGCGTGCGTACGTCAATCGCATCCTGAAAAGGCTCGACCGCGCCACCCCGGCCGTACGGCTCTAGTCCTCTGCTCCCTTCGCTCTGATATTCTGACGCGGATGGCGCGCGCGTTCGTGTCGCATTCCTCCCACTGGGGCGCCTTCGAGGCCGAGGTCGCGGACGGCACGGTCGTCGCGATCCGCCCCTATGGGCGCGACCCCGATCCCTCGCCGCTCCTCGGCAACATCGTCGACAGCCTGCGGCACCGGGCTCGGATCGCGCAGCCAATGATCCGTGCCGGCTGGTTCGACCGGGGCCCGGGCGCAGACGCGCGCCGCGGCGCGGAGCCGTTCGTGCCGGTCAGCTGGACGACGGCGATCGACCTGCTGGCGCGCGAGCTGCGGCGCGTCTACGACCAGTACGGGGGCGCGGGCGTGTACGGCGGCTCGTACGGCTGGAGCAGCGCCGGGCGCTTTCATCACGCGCAGAGCCAGCTCCACCGGTTTCTCAACTGCCTCGGCGGCTACGTGCGCGGCGAGCATAGCTACAGTAACGGCGCCCAGTCGGTCATCATGCCGCGCGTCGTCGGGTCGATGCGCGAGTTCCTGGACCGGGCGACGGCGTGGTCCGTGCTCGAGCGGCACACCGAGCTTTTCGTCTGTTTCGGCGGCATTCCGATCAAGAACACGATGGTGAGTCCCGGCGGCGCCAGCCGGCACCCGGCGCGCGACCACCTGCGTGCGGCGCGCGCCCGCCGTGCCGAGTTTGTGCTGGTGAGTCCGCTGCGCGACGATCTGCCCGGATTCGTCAGCGCCGAGTGGCTTTCGATCGTGCCGGGGAGCGACGTCGCCGTCATGCTCGCGCTCGCGTACACCCTCGTCGACGAGGGGTTGCACGACCGCGCGTTCCTCGAGCGCTACTCGGTTGGATTCGACCGCTTCGAGCGCTATCTGCTCGGCGCGGCGGACGGCTGTCCGAAGACGCCCGCGTGGGCCGAGCGGCTGTCCGAGATTCCCGCGGCAACGATCCGGGCGCTGGCGCGACGGATGGCCGCGAAGCGGACACTGATCAACGTGAACTACGCGCTCCAGCGCGTCGAGCACGGCGAGCAGGCGCCGTGGCTCGCCGTGACGCTGGCGGCGATGCTCGGCCAGATCGGGTTGCCGGGCGGGGGCTTCGGCCAGGGCTACGGCTCGCTCGGCTACATCGGTCGGGCGCCCCTGCGCGTCGACCTGCCCACGTTGCCGCAAGGGCGCAACTTGGTCAGCGACTTCATTCCCTTCGCGCGGCTGGCGGACATGCTGCTGCATCCGGGTGAGCCGTTCGACTTCGACGGCCAGCGACTGACCTATCCCGAGATCCGCTTGGTCTACTGGTGCGGCGGAAACCCGTTCCACCACCATCAGCATCTCGCACGCCTGCGCCAGGCGCTCGCGCGGCCGGAGACGATCGTCGTGCACGATTCGTTCTGGACGCCGATGGCCCGCCACGCCGACATCGTGCTGCCGGCATCGATGACGCTCGAGCGGAACGACATCGGAGGCTCCCCGAATGACACGTGCCTGGTCGCCATGCGCCAGGCGGTCGCGCCCTGGGGCGAGGCTCGAAGCGACTTCGCGATCTTCGCCGACCTCGCAGCCGCGCTCGGTGTCGGCGAGCGCTTCGGCGAAGGCCGGGACGAGATGGCCTGGCTGCGACACCTTTACGACGGCTGGCGCTCTCGCGTCGCGGACGACGGCGGCTCGGCGCCGCCGTTCGATGAGTTCTGGGAGGCCGGATTCCTCGACGTGCCCGGGGTCGACGAGGACCTGGTGCTGTTCAAGCAGTTCCGCGCCGACCCCGAGCGCATGCCCCTCGGGACGCCGAGTGGCAAGATCGAAATCTTCTCGGCGACCATCGACGGGTTCCGCTACGCGGACTGCCCGGGGCATCCGACCTGGCTCGAGCCCGCCGAGTGGCTCGGCGCACCGCTCGCCCGGCGCTACCCGCTCCACCTCGTCGCAAACAACCCGACAGCGCGCCTGCACAGCCAGCTCGACGTCGGCGCCTTCAGCCAGTCCACCAAGGTGCGAGGGCGCGAGCCGATCCGCATCCACCCCGCCGACGCCGCCGCGCGCGGCATCCGCAGCGGCGACGTGGTGCGCGTGTTCAACGACCGCGGGAGCTGCCTCGCCGGCGCCGTGCTGACCGACACCGTGCGCCCGCGCGTGGTGCAGCTCTCGACCGGCGCCTGGTACGACCCGCTCGACCCCGCCGACCCTGACGCGATGTGCGTCCACGGTAACCCGAACGTCCTCACGTTCGACCGCGGCACCTCGAAGCTCGCCCAGGGCTGTTCGGGCCAGCACGCTCTCGTGCAAGTCGAGCGATGGACAGGGCCGCTGCCGCCGATACGCGCGTATGATCCGCCGGCGCTCGAACAGCGCGGCGGGGTGTAGCGCTCACCGGGCTATTCCGGGCCCCGCCTCCGGGTGCTACGATACCGGCCAAGGGGAGGGCGATCATGGACATCAAGGGGATCATCGGGGTCAAGCACGTCGTCCTGAAGGTCCGAGATCTGGAGAAGGCCCGGCAGTTCTACTGCGGCGTGCTGGGCATGAAGCTCGGACAGTGGGATCCCGAGCGCGGCATGTTCCTGCGCTTCAACGACTACCACCACGACATCGCGATCTTCAAGACCGGTCCCGACGCCGATCCGCCGAAGAAGAACCAGGTGGGGCTCGTGCACGTCGCGCTGCTGGTCGACGGCCTGGAGACCGTGAAGGCGTGGTACGCGCGCTGCAAGTCGCTGGGCGTGCCCATCGTCGGCACGGCAGATCACGCCGTGACCAACAGCATGTACATCGAGGACCCGGAGGGTAACGTCCTCGAGATCTACTGCGAAGCGAAGGAGTACGACTGGCACACTCAAGGGATGGGCTTCATCAACAAGCCCATCAACCTCGAGCCGGCGGTGGCCGCCGCCAGCAGCTGAGACCCGGGGCTTACGTTCCGGCCTCCCATCTGCGGCCCCACTTCTCGTCGAAGGTCACGTCCTCTACGCCCGGCGATTGGTGGGCCGTGTCTGCTTGATCTCCTTCTCGAAGCCCCGCCGCGGGCGAGTCGTCAGCACGCTCGCCAGCCCCAGCCCGCGCGCGGCCAGTAGCATGTTCTGGACCGCCGGGTAGATGCTCGCGCCGCGGTTGATGTCGCTCGGAGAGCCATCGTGCTGCAGGCAGCAGAGGATCAGCACCGGCACCTCGTGCAGATGCTCGGCCAGGTGTTTGGCGCGGGCATCGTTTCTCGCCATGGTCCTGGCTTCGGCCTCGTTTCCCGGGACTCTGTGGCCGGGTACCGGAGTGATGCGGTAGCGCTCCTGGATCCAGCGCTTCGTCTCCGGGTCTTTGATGACGATGAAGCGCCAGCGCTGCTGGTTGCCGCCGCTGGGCGCGCGGGTGCCCGCTTCCAGGACCGCTGCGTGTGCATCGCCTCGAAAAGGCCGAGCTCCTCAGCCATGCTCAGTCGAAGATGATGCCGCCGTCTACGTTGAATGACTGGCCGGTGATGTTGCGCGCGCCGGGCGAGGCGAGGAAGACCGCCAGCGCCGCGATGTCTTCGGGCTCGTTCGGGCGTCCGAGCGGGATGGCGGCGTTGCGCCGGCGCTCCATCTCCTCGACCGTCACCCCGTCGGCCGCCGCGCGCGTCCGCAAATTGGCGTCGGAGAGCGCGGTGAGCGTGGTGCCCGGGCAGATGGCGTTCACGTTGATGTTGTGCGGAGCGAGCTGGAGGGCCGCCATGCGCGTCATACTGATGACGGCGCCCTTGCTGCCGGCGTAGATCACGTTCGAGGCGCCGGTGAATCCCTTGCCCGCGATGGAGGCGATGTTCACGATGACGCCGCTGCGTCGCGGAATCATGTCACGCGCGACCCGCTGCAGGCAGAAGAACACCCCTTTGCCGTTGACCCGCATGATGCGATCCCAGTCCTCTTCGGTGAGATCCATGATGTAGGCGCGGCGGGTGACGCCGGCGTTGTTCACGAGGATATCGACCTGGCCGAACGTGTCGGCGGCCTGACGGGCCATCCCGTCGATGCTCTTGAGGTCCCCGACGTCAGCGCCGAGAGCCAGCCCCTTGCGCCCGAGCGCGCTGACAGCGTCGACCGTCGCCTTGACAGCCCCCTGGTCGACGTCGACGGCGACCACGTGCGCCCCGGCGCGCGCCAGAGCCAGCGCCGTCGCGCGGCCGATGCCGCGCGCGGCGCCGGTGACGATCGCAACTCGATCCGTGAGCGGCTGGCCGGCGTCGGCCATCGCTATGTCCCGGGTGGGGTCAGGAGCTCCGGGATCACCCACTTGGGCGGGCGGCCCGAGGCGACGCGCTGGATGTTGTCGAACCCGTTGCGGAACCGGGCGGTCCAGTTCTCCCAGGTCGGCCCGGCCGAGTGCGGCGTGAGGGTAACGTTCTTCAGCGCGTAGAGCGGGTGATTCGGCTTCGCCGGCTCCTCGACCAGCACGTCGAGCCCGGCCGCCAGGATCTGCCCCTCCGTCAGCGCCTTGTGAAGCGCGGTCTCGTCCACGACCGGGCCGCGACAGGTGTTGACGAGGATGGCGCTCTTCTTCATCATCGCGAGCTCACGCGCGCCGATGAGATTGCGCGTGCTGTCGTCCAGCGGCACGTGCAGGGTCACGACGTCCGAGGTGCGGAGGAGCTCGGTGAACAGGACGAAGCGCAGGCCGAGGGCGTCCTCCTGGTCCTCGGTGAGCCGCGCGATGTCGTAGTACTGGATGTTCATGTCGAACGCGTGCGCGAGCCGGGCGACCTTCTTGCCGATGTTGCCGAGACCGACGATGCCGAGCGTCTTGCCGTGGAGCTCGAACACCCGCGAGTCGACATGGTTGCCCACGCGCCACTTGCCGGAGACCACATCGTTGTGGAACACGACCAGCCGCTTCAGGACCGCGAGCATCAGCATGATCGCGTGCTCCGAGACGGCGATCGCGTTGGCGCCGCCGTTGTTGGCGACCGGCACCTTCGCCTTCCGCGCCGACTCGATGTCCACGCGGTCGTAGCCGGCGCTGAGGAGCTGGACCAGCTTCAGCTTGGGCGCCGACCGGAAGAACTCGCCGCCGATCGGGCGACCGAGCCCCATGACGTACTCCGCGTCCTTGACCGCGTCGTAGAACGCCGGGGTGTCCTGGTCGACCACCACGAGCTCGAAGCCGGGAGGCGTGAGCAATTTCGCGATGTCGAGGATCGCGTCGGGTTGTTTGGGAATGAAGACGATCTTGGTCGCCATGTCCGGCTCCTTTTGCGGTTTGACGAGGCGGTTACGCCAGTGGAACGGTCGCCGTCACGCAGATCTGGTTGCCGAGAACGCGCGTCGTGTGTCCCTTGCCCGTCGTGTCCTCGACGAGTCGCGCGTCGCCCGGGCCGAACACGTGCTTCGAGCCGTCGCCAAGGCCGATCTCGAGCTGTCCGGAGAGAATGATCACGAACTGGCGGCGAGGGGCCGGATGCCAGTCGAGGAACTGGCCGGCGGGCCACTCCCGAAACGAGATCTGACTCGCGGCGAGCCCCTTCAGCCAGTCGGGCTTGGCCTTGAGGTCGATCGTCTCGATGTGCGCTTGCTGGTCCGCGCCCGCGTACAGCCGGAATGTCCCCATCGCGCCCTCCACTCTCAAAGTCGCCTCGGACGGCGGGGCCCCAGCCCCCGCGTTGCCCAAATGTCCACACTCGTCGTCGTGGCCGGAACCGGAGGGGATGCTAGCATAGAAGCCGACCCATGACCGGCCGCATGCCGGGACCGACGTCCCACACGTTCTTCTCGCAGCGCCTGCGCCTTCACTACGTCGACTGGGGCAATCCGACGAAGGCGCCTCTGGTCTTCCTGCACGGCGGGCGCGACCACTGCCGGAACTGGGACTGGGCCGCCGCGGCGTTGCGGGACGACTGGCACATCATCGCGCCCGATCTCCGCGGGCACGGCGACAGCCAGTGGTCGACCGACGGCAGTTACACCCTGGCGGGCTACATCTACGACCTGGTCCAGCTCATCTATCAGCAGCGCCTGGCTCCCGTGACGATCATCGCCCACTCGCTCGGCGGCCAGATCGCCTTACGCTACGCCGGCATTTACCCGAAGATCGTGGCCCGGCTGGTGTCCATCGAGGGGCTCGGCCCGCCACCCGCATGGCTCGCACAGGCCGCCTCGAAGACGATCGTCGAGCGCATGGAGGGGTGGATCGCCGAGCAGCGCAGTCTCGCCGGCCGACTGCCCCGTCGCTACGCCTCGATCGAGGACGCCTTCCGGCGCATGCAGGAGGAGAACCCGCACCTCACGGCCGAGCAGGCCCGGCACCTGACCGTGCACGGCGTCAATCAGAACGAGGACGGGACGTACAGCTGGAAGTTCGACAACTACGTGCGCGCGTGGCCGCCCTACGACATGCGCGGCCGCGACATCCAGCTTCTCTGGTCGCGGATCGAATGCCCCACGCTCCTGATGTACGGCAAGGAAAGCCGGGCGGGCAATCCGGCCGAAGACGGCCGGGCCCGGCATTTCCGCCACGCCCAGGTCGTCGGCGTCGAAGGCGCCGGCCACTGGCTCCATCACGACCGCCTCGACAACTTCCTGAAAATCATCCGCACCTTCCTCACCCCCGACACGACAGTGCGATAGACGCGTGGGTGGATAGACGGCGGCGGTGGGGTCACAGGACCCGTTCTCGTCAGGGCGGCGACGGGCGCGTGCCGCGTGGTCGGGCGACCCCTTCCCCGACCCCCCGCCTGACTGCGGCACCCGCCCGCCGGCCAGGAAACGCTAACGCGACTCGGAAGTCTGCCGCAAGAATCCGACGAGCTCGACCTCCACGTCATCGGCAGAGCCGGCCGCGGTCCGACAGGTTCCGGCGACCAGGAACGTGACGACCAGGACCGCTGCGGCAACCCGCTGTCCGACCACCACGCTATCATCCCCCAGATTGACGTTGCGGCGAGGGCCCCGACACAGGCATCCTCGGGGCCGTGTGGATCGCGGTAGAGCAACGCAAGCACTGAGGGCTCGGGCCTGAATGGCCCGACAGAAAGCGAGGACGCCAGTGCCACAGCGGCTCGAGGGGTTGGAGCGGTTGGCCGTCCTGATCCTGCGTCTCTTCCTGGGCTTCGTCTTCGTGATGCACGGATCTCAGAAGCTCCTGGGCGCGTTCGGCGGCAGCGGTGTCCCGGGCTTCGCCGGCCAGCTCGCGAAGTACGGAATCGAGCCGCACCTCCTCTGGGCCTGGGTCGTGGCCATCACCGAGTTCGTCGGCGGCATCTGCATCTTCTTCGGGTTCCTGACCCGCTTCTGGGCGGCGGGACTCGTGATCGACATGACGGTCGCGGTGGTCAAGGTGCATCTGGTCAACGGTTTCTTCTGGAGCAACCGTGGCTTCGAGTTCGTGCTCACCCTCGGGGTCATCGCCCTGGTGTTGCTGATGACGGGGCCCGGCTCTCTCTCGATGGACCGGGCCATCGGGATCGAAAAGCGCGCGACCTGAGCCGGCGAAAATCCAGCGTACGCCGGTGAACCCACTGCTCGAAGCGAGGGCGATCAGCAGGAGTTTCGGCGGGGTTCAGGCCCTCGATCGCATCGAGCTCTCCGTGAACGGCGGAGAAGTGCTCGGGCTCATCGGCCCGAACGGCGCCGGGAAGACCACGCTGTTCAACGTCATCTGCGGCCTCAGACCCACGGCGGGACGCGTGCTGTTCAAGGGGGAGGACATCACCGGCCTCCCGCCGCATCAGATCTGCCGGCGCGGGATCGCGCGGACTTTCCAGCTCACCCGCCCGTTCGCCGAGCTCTGCGTTCGCGACAACATCGCCGCGGCGGTGCTGTTCGGCCGGAATCCCCGACGCGTCACCGGTCTGCACGAGGCGCGGCGAACGGCCGACCTCGTCCTGAGCTCGGTCAAGCTCGACCGGCGCAGGGACGCGCGGGCAGGAGAGCTCCTGTTCTCCGAGCGTCGCCGGCTCGAGCTGGCCCGGGCCCTGGCGACGAGTCCCGAGCTCCTGTTGCTCGACGAGGTGATGGCCGGGCTCACCGTCGGCGAGGCGCAGGAGATGGTCGAGATCTTGGGCGTGCTCAGGCGAGAATTCTCGCTCACCCTGCTGGTCATCGAGCACGTCATGAAAGTGGTGATGACGATGTGCGACCGCATCGTCGTCCTCGATCACGGCGAGAAGCTCGCCGAAGGCACGCCCGAGATGGTGGCCGGCCACCGGGCGGTCATCGACGCCTATCTCGGAGTGGCGAGTGCTTAGAGTCCAGGACATCGACGTCTTCTATGGTCCGGTCCCGGCGCTTCACGCAGTGCGCCTGGAGGTCCAGGCCGGTGAGACGGTGTGCCTGCTGGGGCCGAACGGCGCGGGGAAAACCACGACCGTCAAGGCCATCATCGGCCTCCTCACGCCGCGGGCCGGCCGCATCTCCTTGAACGGCTCGGACATCACCGGCTTGCCCCCGCACCGCACCGTCGGCCTGGGCGTGAGCCTCGCGCCCGAGGGCCGGCTGCTCTTCCCGGACATGTCGGTCGAGGAAAACCTCGAGCTGGGAGCTTCGCCTCCGCGAGCGCGCGCCCAGAAGCGCGACGCGCGGGAGTGGGTTTATTCGCTGTTTCCACGCCTGCAGGCGCGGCGCGGCCAGCCCGCCGGCACGCTCAGCGGTGGGGAGCAGCAGATGGTGGCCATCGGCCGCGCGCTGATGGCGAAGCCCGAGCTTTTGATCCTGGACGAGCCGTCACTCGGGCTCTCGCCGCTCCTGGTGCAGGAGCTGTTTCGGGTCCTGAAGGCGCTCAACGAGCAGGGGCTGAGCATTCTGCTGGTGGAGCAGAACGTCGTGCAGGCCCTGAAGATCTCCGACCGGGCCTACGTGCTGGAATCGGGGAAGATCGTCATGCAGGGCACGAGCGCGGAGCTCGGGAGCTCCGAGAGCATCAGGAAGTCTTACCTGGGAATCTGATCGCGCGCGGCCATGTGAAGGAGGACGGACATGCGAATGAGATCTCGCGTACGCGGTCTCGGTCTGATGGTGGTGGTGAGCGCGCTCTTCGCCGGCTCCCACGTCTTCGCCCCCGACGCTCGCGCCCAGGCTCGAGAAATCAAGATCGGGGGCACGATGGCGGTCACCGGCACCTTTTCAGTCGAGTGGGGGCCCACCGCCAAGAACTTCATGGAGGAGTGGGCCAAGATGATGAACGAGCGCGGGGGCGTCTTCGTGAAGGAGGCGAACGCCAAGCTCCCGATCAAGCTCATCCTCTACGACGACGGGAGCAGCGCCGATCGCGCAGTGGAGCTCTACGAGCGGCTGGCCACCACCGACAAGGTCGACTTCTTCACGGGTCCCGCGACCAGCCCCATTACGATCAAGGCCTCGACCATCGCGGAGAAGTACGGCATCCCCATGGTCACCGCGGAGGCCAACAGCCCGGCGATCTTCGCGCGCGGCTTCAAGTGGCTGGTCGGCGCGGACCGGCCGGCGCCGCAGTGGGCGGAAGACTACTACGCGATGGTCAAGGCGCTCATGGACGCGGGGGCCATGCCGCGGCTCAAGACGGTGGCGGTCATCCAGGAGAACACGCCGCACACGATGGACGTAGGATGGGGCGGCATCAATCGGGCGAACATCGCCGGCCTGACGGTGGTGGCCACCGAGACGGTGCCGCCGAACGCGGCGGACTTCTCGGCGATCATCGGCAAGCTGAAGGCGTTGAATCCCGACCTGGTCTACGTAGCGACCTGGGCCGGCACCGGGGCCGCCTTCGCCAAGCAGGCCTTCGAGCTCGGCCTGAAGCCGAAGGAGCTCCACATTCCCCACAGCACCATCACCGAGAAGTACTACTCGATGGTTGGCGCCAGCATCGGCGAAGGCATCACCGGGACCACACACGAGGCGCACTTCAGGAAGGGAGACAGGGACGCGTACTTCGCGCTGCGAACGAGAGTCGGCCTGAGCGGGTTCGATGCGGGGTGGACGTCGCTCCGCTTCATCGCCCTCGAGGCGCTGACGAAGGCCATCGAACGGGCCGGCAGCCTGGACCGCGCCAAGGTGATGGCGGCCCTCCGAGATCTCAAGTACGAGACCCTGCACGGCCAGCTCGCGTTCAGCTTCGGCGTTGAGGTGGCGGGGAAGAAGGTCGACGGAGTCGGCAACAAGATGGTCTACCCGGCGCAGTGGCAGAACGGAAAGATCGAAGTGATCTGGCCGGCCGAGGTGGCCACCGCCAAGTATCGTCCGCGCCAGTAGCCGGGCGCTCGATCGGGGATCATGGCGCGCGCGCTGGAGCTGATCATCAGCGGGTTGTCCCTGGGCGGCATCTACGCCCTGCTCGCATTCGCCATGTCCCTGACCATCAGCACGACCCGCGTGCTGAACGTCGCCCACGGGGTCTTCTTCGTCTGGGGCGGCGCCTTCTTCGTGATCCTCTCCCAGCGTCTCAATCTCCATCCGGCGCTGTCACTGCTGATCATCACCGCGCTCTTCTTCGGTTTCGCTCTGCTGTTCGAGTGGGGCATCGTGCGCTCGCTGCTGGGGCGAAGCGTTCACCTGCTGCTGACGGGCAGCATCATGGCGACGTTCGGGCTGGGTCTCTCGATGGAGAGCGCGCTCGGATACTCGTGGGTCACCTTCGTCGATCCCTATCCGGTCTTCTCGTCGTCCCTCGCGATGTTCCCAGTCACCCTGGGCGGGGTCTCCCTCTCGGGCAGCCGGCTCGTCATCCTCGCCTTCGTCCTTCTGATGGTCACGAGCTTTCACCTCTTTCTCCAGAAGACGTTCCTGGGCAAGGGGGCGCGCGCGATGGCCCAGAACTTCGACGGGTTTCTCGTGATCGGGCTCAATCCGTACCGGCTCTCGAGGATTCTGTTCACGCTGGCCATCGTTGCCACGGCCATCTCCGGCGCGTTCTACGTCCTGGCGGTGCCGCTGAATCCCTACGAAGGGCTGCCGCTGACTCTCAAGGCGTTCACGGTCGTGATCCTGGCCGGCGTGGGAAATCTGCCGGCCACCCTCGTGGCGGGGACCGTGCTGGGCCTCGCCGAGGTCATCACAAGTCAGTTCCTCGGCTCCGTCTGGGCGCCGGCCGTGAGCCTGACCATCCTGTTCCTGGTTCTCGTGTTCAAGCCCACCGGCTTCTTCGGAAAGGGTGTCTATTGAGACCGACGAGCGGACGCGCGACCGCCGCGACGGCAGGCGTCATCGCGACGCTGGGCGCGCTCCCGCTCTTTCTCTCGTCGACCTGGCTCCTGGTGATGTTCCTGAGCTTCGTGTGGCTGATCCTGACGGCGAATTACGACGTGCTGGACGGCTTTCTCGGCCACATCAACCTGGGCCAGGGCGCCTTTTTCGGACTCGGGGCGTACGTGGCCACCATGCTGCTGAATATCCCGAGCGTTCAGCAGCTGGGCGCTCTCACGCACGTGGTCATCACCGTGTCCGCGCTCGCCGCCGCAGCGCTCTTCGCCGCCGTGATGGCATTCCCTCTCTTCCGACTCAAGGGCCTGTACTTCGCCATCGGGACACTGATCCTGATCTTTCTGCTCCAGGTCCTGGCCCTGAACCTCGGGCCGCTGACGGGCGGATCCTACGGCCTCTACGTGCCCCCGGCGTTCTTCATGAGCACGTTCGTCGCCTACTATCTGGCGCTCGGCGTCGCGATCGTCTCGGTGGCCCTCAACTTCTACCTGTCCCGGAGTACCCTGGGCCTGGCCTTCCGCTGCATCAAGGAGGACGAGGGCGCCGCTCACGCGATCGGGCTCAACCTCATGAAGTACAAGAGCATCGCCATCGTGATCAGCAGCCTTCCCAGCGCGGCGGCCGGCGTGCTGTTCGCCCTGAACTCCGGGTTCATCGATCCGAATATCGCCCTGGGGGTGGAACGAAGCCTCCTGCCACCCCTGATGGCCCTCATGGGCGGCACCGGCACCGTCCTCGGGCCGGTCTTCGGCACCGCGATCATCCGGATCATCGAGACCGTTTTCTTCCACTACCTGCGGCTGCCGGTTCCGTCTATGCTCTTCTTCGGGATCACTTTGCTGGCGGTGGCCCTGGTGATCCCAGAGGGACTGTTGAAGTCTCCGCGGATGAAGCGCCTGGCCCTGTTCAGGGCCCTGGCGTCGTAGGATGGGCGGGCACTCACACTCGAGGAGGGAGCGAACGATGGCGTCGAACGGTGATCGCTACAACGTCGGTGGTGTGCTCCTACCGCGACCCTTCAAGATCCGGCGGCTGGGCCATTTCGGCTTCAACGCGGTCAAGATGGACGAGTCGCGGGACTTCTACGGAGGGCTGCTCGGCTTCAAGCATTCGGACATCCTGGACTTCGGCAAGATGCCGTGGGCGCCCAAGGGCGCCGACCTCGGCGATACGCGCGGCTACTTCATGCGCTACGGAACAGACCATCACGCGTTCGTGCTCTTCAACAAGCGGGTGCTGGACCACCGGCCGGATCGGAAGTTCGCGCCGGAGGTGACCGTCAACCAGATCACCTGGCAGTGCGGCAGCCTCAAGGAGATCATGGACGCCCACACCTACTTTCAGAACCACGGGATCCCCATCCAGCGCGTGGGACGCGACATGCCCGGCAGCAACTGGCATGTGTACGTGTACGATCCCGACGGCCACACCATCGAGCTCTACTACGGCATCGAGCAGATCGGCTGGAACCAGCTGAGCAAGCCCACCGAGATGTACTACCGCGGCTTCCGCGAGAAGCCGTCGCTGCCGCAGGTTTCCGAGATCGCCGAGGTGGCCGAGGCGCTGGACAAGGGCATCGACATCCTCTCCGGCAACCGTACTCGCGAGGCCCTACCCGAGACCTACGAGGTGGAAGGCGTGCTGCTGCCGCGGCCGTTCAAGATCACCAAGATCGGTCCGGTGAGCCTCTTCGTGGCCGACGTGGCGCGTGCCGAGGCGTTCTATTGCGGTCACCTCGGCTTCGTGAAGAGCGAGGAAGCCACCTATCGCGGCTCGCGCTGCGTGTTCCTGCGCGCGGGCGCGGAACATCACAGCGTCGGGCTCTTCCCCAAAGAGCTCCGGCGCACGCTCGGCCTCTCCGAGCACACGAGCTGCATGTCGTTCGGCGTCGAGGTCGGGAGCTACACCCAGCTGCGCGAGGCCGTGGCCTTCTTGAAATCCCACGGCGTGACGTTCGTCGACTCGATACCGCCGGAGCTCCATCCCGGCATCGATTACGCGGCGTTCGCGAAGGACCCCGACGGCCACTGCATCCAGCTCTACTACTACATGGAGCAGGTCGGCTGGGATGGGAACGTTCGGCCCGCCAGTCAGCGGCGCGTCGTGCAGTCGGTGTGGCCGGAGGCCCTGGAGCCGCTCTCCGACACCTACGTCGATCAGGTGTTCCAGGGGCCGCTGGGCTAGTCTTCCAAGACGAGGCTGGAGGGAGGCGTCCAATGAAGTTCGGATATTTTACGCTGACCGACAATCCGCCGGCCTACGGGCCGGGCCGGCGCGACCCCAACCGGTTTCTCCTGGAAGTCGCCGAGGAATGCGTCGAGGCTGAAGCGATGGGCTACCACAGCGCCTGGGTCCCGGAACACCACTTCGGTCGCTTCGGCGTGCTGCCCTCGCCCACCATGATGCTGACGCACATCGCCAACCGCACCAGGACGCTCAAGCTCGGGCCCGCCACGGTCGTGCTTCCCATCAACCACCCCTTGCGGATGGTGGAAGAGTTCAACCTGCTGGACCTCTTGAGCGACGGGCGCGCCGTGTTCTCGGCGGGGCGCGGCTACGACCAGGGCGAGTACACGCCGTTCGGCGCGTCGTTCGAGAACAGCCGCGCCGTGTTCGACGAGCAGATGGAATACATGATGGCGGCGTGGCGGCAGTCGCCCTTCGAGTTCCATGGCCGATACTACTCGACGCCCGAGCCCCTCACGATCGTCCCGCGGCCGGTGCAGCGGCCGCACCCCGAGGTGTACGTGGCGTGCTTCTCGAAGCCGTCGATCGAGCTGGCCGCCCGGCTGCGCGTCCACACGATCTTCGCGCCGTTCGCCGCCGCGATGCTGTTCGGCTCGGTCCAGGAGGCGGCGCGCGAGAGCAAGCGCATGGCCATCGAGGCCGGCCATCCGGACCCTAAAGTCATGTGCAGCTATTTCGTGTCCGTCGCTCACAGTCCATCCGAGGCCGATCGCGCGCGCGAGCGTCTGCTGCACTACCTTCACAGCATCCTGCCCGTGCTTCCGAGCGACCGGAGCACGGCCCCGCCCCACATCGCCTACTTCGTGGACATCGTCGAGCGGCTCAAAGCCATGAAGCCGAGCCAGCTGGGCGACCGGAGCATCGTCACCGGTGACGTCGAGCACTGCATCGAGGTGCTGAAGCGATGCGAGGCAGGCGGCCTCTCCGAGGTCATCCTGTACTTCAACTTCGGCGAGCTGAGCCATCGCGACACGCTCGCGGCGATGGAACGCTTCGCCAAGGAAGTGATGCCGCATTTCGCCGAAAGGAACGAACCCGTCGTCGCAGGGAGGGCGTCATGAATGCCGGTTCGAGCCGTCCCGTCGCCCAGGTGGGCAGCGATCCGAAGCTGGTCGCGTTCAGCGAGGCCGCGCACCGCCACGCGCTGATGCCGGGCTGGGAATTCCAGGGCGGTATGGCCACCGCGCCGGTCCCGGCCGAGCAGGCGTACCGCTGGAGCTGGAGCGAGGTCCTCCGTCCGATGATGGTGAAGGCGTACGACGTCGTGGACCCGGTCAAGGCCGAGCGTCGCAACCTGATCATGGCCAATCCCGGTCTCAAGCGCGCCGCCACGACCGAGACCCTGATCGCCGCGATCCAGGGCGTGCTCCCGGGCGAGATCGCTCCGGCGCACCGCCACACCGCCGGGGCACTCAGGTTCATGATCGAAGGGCGCGGCTCGGCCACGACCGTCGACGGCGAGCCCTGCTACATGGACCCTGCGAGCCTGATCCTCACGCCTCAGTGGTGCTGGCACGATCACGCCAACGAGACCGACCAACCCGTCATCTGGCTCGACGTCCTCGATGTGCCCTTCATCGTGGGGATCAACCAGTGGTTCTGGGAGCCGTTCCCCCACGAGATCCAGCCGCGGTCGCGTCCTCGGGGCGGAAATCTCAAACGGTTTGGCGCCGGCATCGTCCGGCCGGTCGGTCCGCGCGTCCACGACGGCCCCTCGCCGCTCCTGGTCTACCCGTGGGATCGCGCCGAGGCGGCGCTCGCCGAGCTGGCCGAGCTCGACACGAGCGACGGCGGGGTGATCGTCGAGTACAACAACCCCGTGACGGGCGGCCCGGTGCTTCCGACCATCGCCTGCTACGCCCACATGCTCCGGCCGGGCGGTGTGACTCGCGCGCGCCGGACGAACGCGAGCGCCATCGTGCACGTCGTCCGGGGTCGCGGCCGCACGATCGTCGGCGATCAGAAGCTCGAGTGGGAGACCGGTGACTGCCTGGCCGTTCCGCACTGGACCTGGGTGCAGCACGAGAACCGGTCGGCGACCGAGCCCGCGTTCCTCTTCAGCTCGACCGACACGCCGATCCTCGAGGCGTTCGGCATCTATCGTGAGGAGCACGCCCCGGACCCCTCGTGATGAAGTTCGGCCTCAACTTCTTCCCGTCGTTCCGGGCGAGCGACTATTCGACGGCGGAGTACTTCGCCCAGTGCCTGCGCCTCGCGGAGCGCGCCGACCAGCTCGGGTTCAATTCGATCAAGACGGTCGAGCACTATTTCTTCGACTACGGCGGCCACTCGCCGAATCCGGTCGTGTTCCTGTCGGCCGTCGCGGCCCGCACCCAGCGAATCCGCCCGATCACCGGCGCCGTCATTCCGGCATTCAACCACCCCGTCAAGCTCGCCGCGGAGCTGGCGGTGCTGGACAACATCAGCAACGGCCGCCTCGACGTGGGCTTCGGCCGTGCGTTCATCCCGAAGGAGTTCGAGGTGTTCGGGGTGAGCATGGAGGAAAGCCGCGCGCGCTTCGAGGAAGGCATCGACATTGTCACCAGGCTCTGGACCGAGGACCGCGTGTCCTACGAGGGCAAGTTTCACCGGTTTCGCGACGTCCACCTGAAGCCGCGTCCGGTCCAGAAGCCTCACCCGCCCATCTGGGTCGCCTCGGTCGCGTCGGTCGAGTCGTTCATCTGGGCGGGCCAGCGCGGTTACCACGTGATGATCGTGCCCTACGCCGGGAGCATCCAGAAGGTGCGGGACATGGTCCGCGCCTACCGCCAGGCCTGGCGCGAGGCCGGGCACCCGCCGGGCACGGAGCAGGTGCAGAGCTCGCTGCACTGCTACGTGGCCGAGACGCACCGCGAGGCCGTCGAGGGCGCGAAGCCGCGCATCGAGCGCTACATCGAGGTCTTCAGCGAAGCCGTGAGCGCGTGGGCGACCCATCAATCCGCTCAGTACGCGAACTACGGCAAGATGGTCGAGTCCATCGCCAGGACGACCATCGAGTCGATGCTGGAGGACCGTCAGGCGCTGATCGGGACGCCGGAGGAAGTGATCGAGCAGCTCGAGTACCACATCGACGTCTTCGGCGAGTTCGAGCCCTCCATGCAGATCAACTTCGGCGGGATCGGCGACAAGGAGGCGCTGCGGACGCTCGAGCTCTTCGCCAGCCGCGTCATGCCCACCGTCCTCTCGTGGAGCGCGCGTCGGTGAGGAAGCTCAGCGGTCACCCGACCCCGACCCGTCCTTCACGTCTCACTACCAGATCACGCGTGGGATGCTCGAGCCGCCCGAGCGATACTGGCGTCAGCTCCTGACAGAAACCGAGGAGGCCACATGATCACCGCGACCGTGCGCTACAAGCTGCCGCCGCATATCGACTACGCAGCCTGCCGAGAGCATTTTCATAAGATTGCCCCCGGGTTCCAGCAGGTGAAGGGCCTGATTAGCAAACACTTCATTTGGAGCGAAAGCGGCTGGGCGGGCGGCGTCTACCAGTGGGAAACTCTCGACGACGCAAGGACGTTCTACGGTGGGCCGTGGCTCGCCGGGATTGTCGAGCGCTACGGCATGCGCCCGCACATCGAGTTCTACGAGGTGTTCGCGCTGACCGACAACGCACGCGGCACGGTCGAGTTGTTCAAGGAACCGCTGCTGCGGCACGCGACCACGCGGTAGTCATTCAGGAACCTCGGAGAACAGGCCGCGCGCCACCGCCTTCGCTCAGTCGCCCCCCGCCCCCGCCGCGGCCTTCGACGCCAATCCCGTGCTCGTATCGGCCAGCACCTCGCGGTGTCCGATGCCCAGCGTCTTGATCCACCGCTGCTGTCCCAGGGTCAGCGCGATGAAGAAGCCGAGCTCGACCAGCTCGGGGTTGGAGAAATGCTGGCGCAGCTTCGTCCACAGCGCGTCGTCCGCGATCTCGGCGTTCCAGACGATGGCGCTGGCGTAGGTGAGGGCCACCTTCTCCCGGTCGGTGAACTTCGGCGAGTCGGCGAAATGCAGGAGGTCGTCGTACTTGTCCTCCGTCAACCCTTTCCGTCCGGCCTGGACGGAACGCTGGACCCCTCAGTATTCGCACTCGATCGACTTCGAGACGTACACCCGGCAGAGCTCCTTGATGGCGTGATCGCAGACGCCCTGCCGGAACGTGAGCTCCCAGGCCTGCGAGAAGGCGCGGATGACGCTTGGATTGTTCGCGCGGATCGCCTGGCTCTCCGGCCGCGGCGTTCCCTCGCGGCGGGCGCGTTCCAGGTAGTCCAGAATCTCCGGGTCGGTCACCGCCGACGGATCGACGTAAGGGATGTGTGGCATGTGTCCCCTCCTCTCGTGGGCTACCACACGCTCTTGCCGCCGAAGCGACGCTCCCAGCGCGGGATGACCTCTTTGTTGTAGACGTTGTCGGGCACTTCGCCGCGCAGAGCGTGCAGCACGGACTCGGTCGCCCACTGGATGCCCGGGCCGAGCCCGCTTCCCACGTTGGACGAGACCATGTGGGGCGAGAGCAACACCTTGTCGCCGAGATTGCGCAGCTGGCTGTCGAGCGCCAGCGGCTCCTCCTCGAACACGTCGAGCGCGGCGCCGCCGATCTGTCCCTTGAGCAGGGCCTCGATGAGCGCCGGCTCCTGCACGCAGGGGCCGCGCGAGGTGTTGATCAGGATCGCCTTGCGCTTCATCAGCGCGAGCTGCTCGACCCCGATCATGTACCGGGTCTCCCGCGTCAGCACGACGTGCAGGCTCACCACGTCCGACTCGCGGAGCAGCGTCGGCAGATCCACGCGGGCCACGCCGTGCTCCGTGAACTTGCTCTCGGGCACGTACGGGTCGGTGGCCAGGATCCTCATCTTCCACGGACGCATCAGGGTGGCGATGCGACTGCCGATCCTGCCGAGACCGATCAGGCCGATGGTGATGCCCGCGTAGCCGTCGGCGCGGGAGCCGAAGTACGTCCCCTGGAGCTGTTGATCCCGCCAGGTTCCGTTGTTTTTAAGGTGCCGGTCGCGCTCCCGGACTTTCTTCAGCAAGGTGAGCATGGCGGTGATCGTGCCTTCGGCCACGCCACCCCAGTTCGATTCGGTCGGGCCGTGGCAGACCAGGATCCCCATATCCGTCGCCGCCTCGACGTCCACGTCGTCGACGCCGATCGTGTATTTGGCGACGATCCGGAGGTCGGGCGAGCTCTCCATGATCTTCCGGCTGATGGGGACGTTCCGGATGGACGTCCCCATGAGGGCGTGGGTCCCCTGCGCCATGCGGATCAGCTCGGGCTCGCTGTTGCCCTGCGGCGTGTCCCAGGAGGCTTTCCCCAAGCGCAGCTCACATCCCTCCGCCTCGAGTCTCTTGTGGCTGTCTCGCGCTTCGTCGACAGGGGCGAAAATGAACACCGTCGCGGCCGCCATCACACGGTTCCTCCTGGGTCAGCGCAGCTTGCCATTGCCCGTCACGTCGGCCAGAATCCGGGTGGTTCGGCCCTCGGGCACCGAAGGGCTGACCGCTTGATACCGAGCGCGGGACTGAGCTGTCAAGGGGTTATCGGACCCCGAGGAGGCCGCGATGGTCGAGTTCAGTGTGAACGATGCCGACGGCCACATCACCGAGACGACGGAGCAGCTCCGCCCGTACTTCGACGGAACGCAGGGTGACCGCGGTCGGTGGGCCGGGCGCCGCTCCTATTACCCGGAGGACGGCTGGGACCGCTCCCTCGGCGGGAAGCTGGGGAGCAGCGTGAACGACGCGAAATCCTGGCTCAAGCTCATGGACGAGGGCGGCATCGAGTCGACCGTCCTCTATCCGACAGGCGGGCTCGCCATCGGGTGGGTGCGCGAGCCCGACTTCGCGGTGGCGCTCTGTCGCGCCTACAACAACTTCCTCCACCAGGAATTCCTGACCGTGAGCCCGCGGCTGAAGGGGGTGGCGCTGCTCCCGTTCCAGGACGTGCCCGAGGCGGTGAAGGAGCTGCGCCGGGCGGTCACCGAGCTCGGGATGTCGGGCGCGTTCGCGCCGGCGGTCGGGCTCCGATTGCCGCTCGGACACCCGGACTTTCATCCGATCTACGCGGAGGCGGAGCGGCTCGGATCGATGGTGGCGTGTCACGCCACCGTCCGGGGCCCGCACTTCTTCGGCGCCGACGGCTTCGACAAGTTCATCGAGGTGCACACGCTGTCTCATCCCGTGGCCCAGATGATCCAGCTCACCGGCATGATCTTCGAAGGCGTGCCGGAGAAGTATCCGAGTCTCCGGATCGGCTTCATGGAGGCGGGGTGCTCCTGGCTCCCGTTCTGGATGGACCGCATGGACGAGGAGTGGGCCAAGCGCGCCGTCGAAGCACCACTGTGTCGGAAGAAGCCCAGCGACTATCTCCGATCCGGACAGCTCTTCTTCGCCGCCGAGGGGGACGAGAAGTCCGTGCCCGAGGTCGTGCGCCGGCTGGGCAACGACATCATCTTCTATGCGAGCGACGTGCCCCACTGGGATCACGACTTTCCCGAGAACATTCACGAGCTCGCCACCCGCGAAGACCTGAGCGTGGAGTCGAAGCGCAAGATCCTCTACCTGAACACCCGGCGGCTCTACGAGCTCGCCCCGGTCGGCCAGGTCAGGTCCGGGCGCTGAGCAGGTCGCCGCAGTCCGCCCGCACGGCCCAGTACTCCCACGCCCGCCACATGGCCGGATCGTCGGGCTTCATGGACGCGTGCGCCTCGATCTCTCCGCGTGACAGCGCCTTGACCTCGCCGAGGCGCAACGCGTCCAGGAGCACCCGGGCGTTGACCGGCATGTAGACACCGATCCGGACGGCCTCGGGGAGCGAGCGCCCGGCCGCGACGAACCCGTGCCCCCGCATCAAGGCGACACGCTCGCCACCGAGACCGCGCGCCAGGTCACGTCCCTGCGCCGTGTTCACCACCAGGAGATTGGTGTCGCCGAAATTGTCCCGGATGTCCCACACGGGGATGCGCGCTCCGATGAAGCTCGCCATGTGCACGACGGGCCGGAGCGGCGTCGCCGAGATGGTAAACGGCAGCACCGCCTCGGCGTGGGCGTGCACGACCGCCTGAACGTCGGGCCGCGCCTCGTAGATCGCGCCGTGGATGAACCGCTCGAGATAGGGCGCGCGCGTGTCGCCGCCCACTGACTTCCCCTCGAGGTCGAACTCGACGATATCGCCGCGCTCGACGAGCTCGGGGGCGCGCGAGCGCGACAGCAGGTAGCGCGTCGGGTCGAGTGGATGGCGCACGCTGACGTGGCCGTAGGCGTCGACCACGCCCTCGTGCGCGAGGATGCGGTTGGCGATCACCACGTCACGGAGGGCCTTCTCGAGCACGTTCGGTGTCATCGCGGTCATGCCCGGGCCTCAGCGGAAATGGCGGCCCGACGTCGCGTCGGGTACGCGCAGCCCGAGCCCCTCGATTTGTAGCGCCACCTCGGCCATGTACTCGGTTCGCGCCGCTTCGTTCGACCGTCGCTTGAGCCCCCAGTATTGGTATCGGGCCGCCCGCGTCGAGTTCGACCGCCCGAACATGTCGAGCCCTCGCGGGTACCACCGGTCCACCGCCGCCTGGGCCAGAGCCTTCCCTTCCTCGGTCCGCACCATATCGCGGAGTTTCACGAGGCCGTAGCCCACGTGCGTCTTTTCCTCCTGAATGATCCTCGGTAACGCACGGTCGAGCGGCGCGTAGGAGCCGCCGACGAACTCTTCGAGCTGGTACTGGCCGACGCGATCGATCAGGAACCCGAACGCGGCCACGTCCGCCCACGTCGGCATCGCCTGCCGGAAGGCCTCGAGGTCGCGTCGGGACTTCTCGATGTACATCAGCTCGGAGGCGTCCTCGCCCAGGTCGTTGAGGAGCCGGTTGATCTTGCGGAAGTGGTCGATCTCCTCGCCGGCGACCTTGGCGAGCATCCACTGGTCGTCCGCCGACGGCGCCGTCAGGAGCCACTGGTTCACGTAGAGATGCGGGCCACCGATCTCGCAGTCGGCCTGGATGCGCAGCACGCGCTTGAGCAGTGCCTGATACTCGTCCGGCATCTTCGACACGTCGGGCGCTTCGAGCTTGTCCGTGAACGGTCTGTTCGTGGTCATGACGGGGACCCCTTCGGGCAACGCTTGACACTGCGTAAGATCATCTCGACATAGCGGTCGGCGATCGATTCGGGGGCGAGCCGGCCGCGGTCCGAAAACCACGTCGCGACCCCGGTGCACATCGTGAGGATCGCCATGGCGGTCAGCCTCACGTCCGACACCTGGAAGACGCCCGCCCGGACGCCCGACGTGAGCAGACCGCGGAACACGCGCTCGTACTCGTCGCGCCGGGTGAGGACGAGGCGCAGATTGCCCTGGGTCAGCGAGCGCAGCTCGCTGTGGCTCAAGAAGGCCTCGTGCTGGCTGTGCGCGTGGAAGAGCACGTGGAAGCGCACGGCCGCCCGCAATCGCGCCTCGGGGCCCTCCACCGCCGCCACGGCCCGTCCCACGCCGTCGAGCAAATCGTCGAGCGTGCGGTCGAGGATCGCGAAGAGGATGTCCTGCTTGGACCCGAAGTGATAGTAGAGGCTCGCCGCCTCCATGCGGAGCCCCCGCGCCAGCGTGCGCATGGAGCTGCCGTGGTAGCCGCGCACGCGGAAGAGGGCGATCGCCGCGCGAAGAATCCGCTCGGCGGCCGCGGCGCGCTCGTGCGTGGCGACGATCGTGGCCATACCTACCTAACGTTCGTTAGTACCCCGCGCGCGTCGCCTTTGTCAAGCCGGCGGCCGGCGGCGCGTTCATCCCGCTGCTCACCCTGGGCATTCCGGCCAACGCGGTCATGGCGATTCTCCTGGGGGCGCTGATGATCCACGGGCTCCCGCCCGGCCCGCTCCTGGTCAAGCAGGCTCCCGATGTTTTCGGGGGGATCATCACCAGCATGTACACCGGCAACGCCATGCTGCTCGTGTCGAATCTTCCGCTCATCCCCCTGTGGGCCCGGCTCCTGCGCGTGCCGTACGCCACCATGTATCCGCTGATTCTGCTGTTCTGTCTCATCGGCGCCTACAGCGTCGGCAACAACATCGGCGACGGGATCGTGATGTGGGTCTTCGGGATCGTCGGTTATCTGCTGAAGAAATTCGACTACGAGGGCGCCCCCTTGATCCTGGCGATGGTGATCGGCCCGATGATGGAGGAAGCCCTGCGTCAGTCGCTCATAATCGAGGGACCGGTTGAGGCGAGGCGCGCGCCTGTCTCCCGTACGACGTCGACCAGCACCGCGACGTCCGCCTCCGTCGTCGCGTAGTGGAGGACGCAAGCCCGCAGCGCGAAGCGGCCGCGGAGCGTGGTCTGGGTCAGGAAGGCCTCGCCCGAGGCCTGCACGTCCTGCATCAGGCGCTCGTTGAGGGCGTCGAGCGCGCCGGCGTCGCCGCGCAGGCGCGCGGGCGCGTAGCGAAAGCAGACGATCGAGAGCTCCACGGTGGCGAGTCGCTCGAGGTCGGGCGCCGCATCCACCAGCTCGGCGAGGTACCGGGCAAGCACCAGATGTCGCGCGATCAGGTCGCGAACGCCGTCCCGGCCCAGATGCTGGAACGTCATCCAGAGCTTGAGAGCGCGGAAGCCCCGGGTCTGCTGGACACCAAATTCGGAGTACCACGGCAGCCCGCCGAAGCCGCGGTCGGGCTCCGTGCGAAGATAGTCGGGAACGAGGCTGAACGCCGACCTCAGGATGCTGCCGTCGCGGACGAGGACCGCGCCGCATTCCACCGGGACAGACAGCCACTTGTGGGGATCGAGCGCGATCGAGTCGGCGCGCTCGAGCCCAGCGTAGCGCGCGCGATGGGTTGGCAGCGCGGCGGCCACCGCTCCGTAGGCGCCGTCGACGTGAAGCCAGAGCCGCTCGGCGGCGCAGAGGTCAGCGAGCTCAGCCAGCGGGTCGATGGCGCCCGTGCTCACGGTGCCCGCGCTCGCCGCGACGCAGAACGGACGCTTGCCCACGGCGCGATCGGCGGCGATGGCGGCGCGGAGCGCGCCGACGTCCATCCGGTAGTTCTCGTCGGTCGCAATCCTCTGAATCGCGTCGGTGCCCAGGCCCAGCAGCTCAGCGGCCTTCTGAATGCAGCTATGTCCCTCCTGCGAAGCATAGAGGACGAACGGCGAACGCGCCCGCTGCAGCCCGTCGCGTCGCACGTTCCAGCCGTCGTCGATCGCGGCCCGGTGGCGAGCGGCTGCGAGCGCGATGAGCGTCGCCGCCGAGCCGCCGCTCGCCAGGAGCCCCATGCTGCCCTCCGTCGGGAAGCCGATCAGCTCCATGAGCCAGCGCACCGCGGCGCGCTCGACGTAGATGGCCGCGTGGTCGCCGCCCGCGCAGCTCGGATTCAGCGCGGCGGCGAGGAGATCGGCGAGCACCCCGACCGGCGCGGGTGGCGAGTTCACCCAGCCGAAGAAGCGCGGGTGGCCATTGCCCATGGCGTGCGGGAGGACGGCTGCGCGGACACGCTCCAGCAGCACCTCGGGACCGACGCCGGCCGCGCCGAGGGGCTCCTGCATCAGCGTGGCCCGCTCGGCGGGCGTCATGGGCCGGAAGACCGGCCGCGTGCTGATACCGGCCAGATAGTCGGCCACCAGATCGACCGTGTCGTGCGCGAGACGCCGGAAGTGCTCGGGATCGAGGGCGGGAGGCGCGATCTTCTGGACTCGTGACGTCATCGCGTTCGTCTCCTGTCGCTACGGCGCGGTCGAACGGGAGTACGATGCCGCCCGAGCTCCATCGCGAGGTAGTAGACGCACGGCCCTTCGCCGGGATTGGCGAAGGCGTGCCGGCAGTCCCCAGCGTAGTAGATGCTGTCGCCGGCGCGCAGCCGGTGCTCGATGCCGTCGATCGTGAGGCGCAGGAGACCGCGCTCCATCGCGAGGTACTCGCGCGAACCCGGCGCGTGCGCGGCGAACTCCCCGGCGTCCACGCCGCCCGGGATGGTCGTCCGCATGAGTTCGAACTCCACCCCCGGCAGGACGGGCGAGAGGATGCGCCGTTCCCAGCCTGAGGGATCGTGCGCCGTGTCGTGCTCGCCGCGGCGCAGCACGACGACCCGCGTCGCGCGCTCCTCGCCGAGCAGGCGCGCGATGCTGGTGTCGAGCCCCGTCGCGATGCGATCGAGCACGAGAACCGTCGGCACCTTGCTCCCGCGCTCCACTTCGGAAAGCATGCTCCGGCTCACGCCGGTGCGCGCCTCCAGGTCGTGGAGCGAGAGCCGCCGGCGTAGACGCTCCATCCGAAGACGGGCGCCGAGCCCGGCCATGTCGAGCCCGGACGACGGCCGCGGTGCCCGTCCGGCTTTACTGTCTACCATAGAGGACATCATACTCTATGGTAGAAATCGGCGACCGGCGAACCGGCTCGAGGCAGAAGAATCGGAAAAGAGGCCGAGTGATCCTGGTGGGGCGAATCGGGGGGGGCGTTTGCCCCCCCCCCGATGGCAACTAATCCAGCTATTCGAGCCCGGAGGTGCCGACCCAGCCGGTCTCCGAGACGTCGACCGTGACTCCGTCGGGGCCACTGTACTTCACCTCGACGTTGGCATACCGATGGCCGGAGTGGCCGACGCCGAGGGCCTGGTTGATGTCGTCACGGGGCGAAGAACCGGCGGCCTTCAGCCTCTCGGTGATCGCTTCCAAGCTTTCAACCTGAAAGCCGATGTGATGGATGCCGCTCCAGTCCTTGCCGCGCTCGACGCCAGCCACCGCGTCGTTCTTGAAGTTGAGGATCGCCAGATTGAGGTCGCCGTCGCTCAGATAGTAGCCCCGGGCGCCCGGACTGTCGATCTTCGCGATTTCCTTCATGCCGAACACCTCGATGTAGAACTTGGCCGTCTTGTCCACGTCCTGGGTCGAGAGGGCGATGTGCTTGATCTTCGGCATGGCGTCTCTCCTGTGACAGTAGGTCGGGGTCGGTCCGTTTTCCTGTCCAGGCAGGTTACGCCAGAGGCGGCCAAAACGCCAGGACAATCACGGCGGCTCCTCAGGGCGGCAGGAGGTCAGCCTGCTCGGATTCGTCGAGGAACCGCCGGATGTCGGCGAGAGGAGTGACGAGCGTCTGGCCCGGGACGGGCACGTCGATGTACCACGCGGGCGTCGGACCCTGGGCCGTCAAGCGCGCGGTGCTGAAGCCCTCGACCAGACCGATCAGTCGCCCGGTGCGCGCGTCGAAAACGCCCCCACCGCTCACGCCATAGCTCACGGGTGCGTCGACGATGAGCCGGGCGGAGGTGGCCGGATCGCTGGCGCTCTCGAGGCCGACCTGGCTCACGATGCCGCTCGACAACATGATGTGGCGGCCCAGCGGGAACCCGATGACCCAGATGGGCTCGCCGAGGACCGGAGCCGAGGCCAGCGACACGGTGTCGCACTGATCGCTCTCGGCGCGAAGGAGCGCCAGGTCGATGCTGTCGTTGCGGGAGGCAACGAGGAGCGCGCGGGCCTTCTGGCCGGGGCCCCGATGACGACCGAAGACCGCGTAGATCTCCATTTTGCCCGCAAGCCCCGAGAAGGTGTGCCCGCTGGTGAGAACGAAACAGGAAGCACCCACACCGGTTCGGCGCGAGGCGATGGCCACGCCGGACCCGCTCGTGATGCGACGCCCCTCGCGCTGTTCGACAACGATCTGCACTGTGGAAGGCAGGATCTTCTGGAGCACCTCCTCACGGCTTGACGGCCGCGCGGTCACACAGCCCGCACCGACGAGGGCGAGGATGCTCGCGAGCAGCACCGAGCCTCGCGCAGACATTGTCTGTTGCCATGTAAAAGTTACCGGCATGTTCCCCCGCTGACAGTCATTTTCAATCCGGGGCTGGCGCTTCCTATCGATCATGTTAACTCTCGGTAATTTGCGCGCCTACTTCTTTCGCCACGCTCGGGGCACGCGCATTGCTCTATGGCGCAGGCGGGTACGCCGTGCGGCGTGTCACCGCACGGCCCCTGCGTAGAAAAATTCCCGACTCCAGGAGGAAGCCCGATGAAGAGAGTGTGCAGCGTTCTGGTACTGGCCGCTGTCGCCATCGTCATGGTGCTGGCGCCGCTCGCCTGGGCCGCCGACATCCAGGGCAAGATCAAGGCCGTCGATGCGAGCGGGCGGATGGTTACCCTCGACGATGGGACCCAGATCGTGCTCCCGCCCACGTTGACCGTCGAGCGTCAGGCACTGCAGCCTGGGGCAAACGTCAAGGCGAGCTACGAGGAGAAGGACGGCCAGAAGGTCGCGAAGTCGTTCACGGTGATGCCGCCGGCAGCGAAGTAGCTCGGAGCGTTTCCTCACCGGGCGGCGGAGCCCGGGGGTTCCGCCGCCCGGATACTTGATTCTCGGCCCGAAGCGCGCGATAAGGGTACGCCGTGACCTACACCAACCCGACTCGCCGCCCGAGGGCCCAACTGCGATGAATCTCCTGCGCCCGCTCGATCGGTACTTCTCCGTCAACGGTTTGCGGCTTCACGTCCTCGACTGGGGTGGCGAAGGTCGCACACCCCTCCTACTGCTCCACGGCTTCACGGGCCACGCGCACGCGTGGGACACGCTGAGCATCGCCCTCCAGCCGCACTTCCACGTCCTGGCACTCGACCAGCGCGGGCACGGCGACAGCGACCCGGCCGACGTCTACAACGCCATCGCCGCCTTCGACGACATCGGCGGCGTCGTCGAGCAGCTCGGCCTGGCCTCGCTCGTTCTGGTCGGACTCTCGATGGGCGGCCGAAACGCGATCTACTTCACATCGAAGCGGCCGGAGCTCATCCAGAAGCTCGTCATCGTCGACATCGGCCCGGAGGTCAGCAAGCGGGCCGCGCTCGCTCCGGCCGGCCCTCCCGAGCCAGACACGTGGGAGAGCATCGAGCAGGCGGCGCAGCACCTGTATCGCGGGAACCCCAATCCGGGAATCCACTACTACCGCTGGGTCGTGTCGTCGAGCCTCCGCCAGCGCTCCGACGGCGCGCTGGTCTGGACCTGGCATCCCAGCGTCAAGGAGCGCCGGTCCCAGCTCGACATCGACTGGTGGGCCGTCCTGCGGGCCATCACGCCGCCGACCCTGGTGTTGCGCGGCGAGAGCAGCACGGTGCTGGACCGCGATGTCGCCGAGCGGATGGCCAAGGAGCTGCCGCGCGGCCGCTTCGTGGAGATTCCGCGGGCCGTCCACACCCTGCACGAGGACAACCCCGAAGCGGTCCTCGCCGCGCTCAAGGACTTCCTCGCGTTCTAAGGCCGCTTCAGCTTCAGATCCTCGTACGGCGCCGAGTACGCGTAGCCCCGGATCAGGCTGATGCCGGGCTCCTCGAGGCGTGGGCCGATGCCCCAGGTGAACGCCAGCTCGTAGATCGGGATGTGCGTCACCCGGTCGTGGAGGATCTGCTGGATCTGGTGAATCAGGGCCTCGCGCCTCTTGACGTCGGTCTCGCGCGCCTGACGCTGGAACAGGTCCTCGACCTCGGGAATCACGCCGGCGGTGTAGACGCCCTCCTTGCTGACGTACGCTTCGAGCCGCGTCGCCGCGTTGCCGCCAGCGCCCGTGATGCCGACGATCACGCCCTTGAGCTTCTTCTCCCGCCACGCCGTGGTGAGGGTCGCGCGCTCCATCGTCCGGATGCGCGACCTGATGCCGACGGCCTGCAGGTACGCCGCGAGCGCCTCGCCCATCGAGGTGTAGGGCGGCCACGGGTAGAAGTCGCCGGCGTCGAAACCGTTGGGATAGCCGGCTTCGGCCAGGAGCTGCTTCGCCCGGGCGGGATCTAAGGCGGGCGGCTCGAAGGATTTCGAGAACTCGAAGGCCCGGGGAATGATGCCGCCGGTCGGCTTCGAAAACCCGAGTGTCTCGGCCTGATTGAGCGCCCGCCGATCGATCGCGTGACTGGCGGCCAGGCGCACGCGCCGGTCGTGCCACGGCGACTTTGGATCCCACTGGTCGGGCATGTCGAGCCAGAAGACGCCGCTCGACTGGCTCGGCGCCGTGAGCTTGAGCCCCGGTGTTCTTCGAATGTCTTCGGCGACGGGGCCGGTCAGGAGGTACGCGATGTCGACCTCACCCTTCTTGAGGGCGGCTGCCCGCGTGGTTTCCTCGGGCAGGCTGCGGAGCACGAGGCGCTTGACACTGGGCGTCTTGCGCCAGTAGCCCTCGTTGGCCTCCAGCACCAGTTCCACGCCCGGGTTGAAGCTCACGAAGCGGTACGGCCCGGCACCGATCGGCGCCTTCTTGAATCCGTCGTCGCCCACCTTCTCGACGTACTTCTTCGGCACGATCCAGCCGCTGCCGGTAGCCGAGGTACCGTAGAAGGTCATGAAGTCCGGCCACGCCTCCTTGAGGTGGAACCGCACGCGGCCCGCGTCGACAAGCTGAACCTCCCGCACCCGATCTTTGAGAAGCTTCGCCCCAGCGCCGCGGTAACGCTCGAACGAGAATTTCACGTCCTCCGCCGTCACCGGGTCGCCGTTGTGGAACTTGACCCCCTTGCGGAGGACGAACTCGTACGTCAGCCCGTCCTTCGATTGGCTCCACGACTCGGCGAGGCTCGGCGTATTCCATCCGGCCGGCATCGGCTTCACCAGCGCGTCGTGAAGGGCGTAGAGCACCATGAACGGCGTGATGATTCCCTCGGTCTCGGCCGGGTCGAGCCAGCGCGAGGCCAGCGTGATGTGAACTCCCCACGTCACCGTGCCCTCGGGCGCGGCCGCGCGCCCCTCGGGCGCGGCCGCTGCCGGCCATGACGTTCCGAGCAGGACCAGGCAAGTCATCAAGACGATGGCGAGCCGAATGATCGAGCGTCTCATGCACACCTCCGAGTAGGATGAACGTCGCCCCATGATGCCACAGACCATGCATATCCTCGCGCTGGCCGGCGCTCTCTGCTCGGCGGCCGCCACGATCTTCATCCGGCAAGGACTCCGCGGCGGCGACCCGTACACGGGGTTCTGGATCAACGTCGTCGTCGGGACCGCCAGCCTCTGGGCCGCGGTCATCGTCACCGGCGGGCCGGGCCACGTGTCCATCAGAGGAGCCCTCCTCTTCGGCCTCGCCGGCCTCATCGGCACCGTCGGCGGGCGGCTTCTCAGATTCGTCTCGATCGAGAAGGTCGGCGCCTCGATCGCCGCCGCTCTCATCAACCTCAATCCGTTCGTCGCCTCGGCGCTGGCCATCATGCTGCTCGGCGAGCGCATCACGCTGCCGATCGTGGTGGGCACGTCCGTCATCGTGGCGGGCACCACGCTCCTCTCCGTCGGTGGCAAGCGCCTCGGCTTTCGGCCGCGGCAGCTTGCGCTCCCCGTGCTGTCGGCGGTGTGTTTCGGCGTGGTGGCGGTCCTGAGAAAGCTCGGCCTGAGCGACACAGGGGCCGTCGTGGGCTCGGCGATCAACGTGACGACGGCCCTCGTCGCCTACACCGCGTTCTTGCTGGCCTCTGGGCGGCCGGAGGTCATGGTCTGTCGGGGCCGGAGCCTCGCCTACTTCGTGGCCGCAGGCCTCACGGAGAACGTCGGGGTGTTCATGAACGTCGTGGCGCTCAGCCTGGGCACGGTGAGCGTCGTCACACCGCTCTACGGCACGGCGCCGATCTTCGTCCTGTTCCTGGCGCCGTTCTTCCTGCGCGACGTCGAGACGCTCAGGATCCGCGTGGTCGCGGGCACGGTCCTCATCGTCCTCGGCGTGTACCTGATCACCGCGCTGACGGGACGCTGATCGTGCCCGTGCAATCGTCGCGTCATCCGATGACGCGGCCGCCCATGACGCGAATGGAGTCGCCGGTGACGTACGCGGACGCGTCGGAGGCGAGGAACACGCAGGCGTCAGCGATGTCCTCGGGACGGCCGAGCCGGCGGAGGGGAATCTTCGCGAGCTCGTCCGGCGAGCCCGGTGGCGACTGGCGGAACTCCGGGTACCACTCGGCGTAGCGCCGCTCGGTGTCGATGACACCGGGCATCACCATGTTCGCGCGGATGCCGACCGGGCCCAGCTCCGCCGCCAGCGCGCGCACGAGGCCGAGCAAGCCCGTCTTGGCCGCGGTCACCGCCGCCGTGTTGGCTCGGCTCGTCACGCTGGACTGTCCGCCGATGGCGATGATGCTCCCCCGCCGGCGCTCCTGCATCGCGGGCACGACGGCGCGCGCCAGGTAGAAGGCGGAGCTGAGATCGACGGCAAGCACTCGATCCCACTCGTCCACCGGCGTATCGGTGACGGCCTTGTGCGGCCGGATCGCTGCATTGCAGACGAGGACGTCGATGGCTCCGAGCTCGGCGAGCCCGCGCGTGACCATCGCCTCGCAGGCGGTCGCGTCGGCGACGTCGGCGAGCACGGTGACGACGCGCACGCCGGTCTTGCGGCACTCGGCGGCGACCGCCTCCAGCTCCTCGGCGTTGGCGCGCGTATTCAGCACGAGGTCGGCTCCCTCGGCGGCGAACGCCAGCGCGATGGCGCGGCCGATGTTGCGGCTGGCGCCGGTGACGAGCGCCGTCCTTCCCCGGAGCTTCAAACCGTTCATGGTCTCTCCTCAGCGATAGCCGGCGGTCTTCAGCCGGGGGAACACCTCGTCGCGGAACGTCCGGATCTCCTGCTCCGGCCCGACGAAGGTCTGGAAGGCCATGACGTAGAGGCTCCGGATCCCGGCGCCCGTCATCTCGATGATGCGCCGCGCGCAGTGCTCCGGCGTGCCGACCAGGCCCAGGGCATCGCAGAGCTCGGCGATGATCTCGTCGGGCACGAACGACGTGGCCGCGATCGCCTGTTCCCAATCCTGCGCGTGCGAGAGGTCGGGATAGATCTTGAGGACGCTCGCGGGGATGTCGAAGTGCGGGATCGACAACCCGGTGTGCTCGAGCCACCGCGAATGTACGCGCATGATGCCCTGATGCACGACCGTGGGGCGCGCCTGCCGTCGTGCCTCGGCCATCGTCGCCGCAATGCCCGTGCGAACCGCCCAGACGATCTCGAGATCCTCCAGCCGGCGCGCGCTCCGCCGCGCGCCTTTTTCCAGGTGAGTCAACACCGCGTCCACGATGCTGCGATGAAATCCGACCAGGAGCATGACGCCATCGGCGATCTCGCCAGCGAGCTCGATGGCCTTGGGCCCCGAGGCCGCCATCAGGAGGGACACCGGCCGACCCGCGGCGTAGGCGAGACGCCCCGGCGTGCCCTGAAAGTCCACGGCCTCACCCGCCAGCAGCTTGCGCAGGGCGGTGATGCACGCCCGCATCTCGGCGAGCGTGGCCGGCTTCCGGCCGATCGTGCTCGCCGACGTGTAGCCGGTGCCCATGACGACCTTCGTGCGCCCGGGCGCCAGCTCGGCGACGGTCTGGATCGCGCTGGCCAGCACGGAGACGTGCCGCGAGAACGGGTTGGTCACCGCCGGAAACAGGGCCAGCCGCGACGTGCGGGTCGCCGCCTGCCCGAGCGTGACGAAGGTGTCGCGGCACAGGAGCTGGCTGTCGAGGATCCCCGCGCCGTCGAAGCCGGCGGCCTCGACGTCCTGGATCAGCCGGATCAGCTCCGGCATCGGTGACGTCCCCGGAATCCGGAGCGAGACTTGAACGGGTCGTGCCATGAGGTCGGCTCCTCTCTCCAATCGCCTCAGCGCGTGCGGGTCAGTCGGTCATCGACAGGGCGGCGCGAGAGATGCGCAGGCCGTCGCCGCCGCGCTGCATCCAGTCCGCCTGCTGGAACGCCTCGGTGATTCGCGCCAGCGGGAATACATGGGAGACGAGACGCTCGTACGGAAAGCGGCCGAGATTGCGGCGCAGGAAGGCGAGCGCCTGGGCGAGCGCCCACGGCGAGTAGTTCGAGGTGGCCACGAGGCGCGCGCTGCCGCGGACGAGAGCCGTCGCATCGTACGAGAAGACGTTGCCCGGCGCAATCGACCCGACCTCGAGGTAGCAGCCGCCGCCGCGCAGCATCCTGAGGCCCTCGGGCACGACCTCCGGATACCCGACGAAGTCCGCGACGACGTCGGCGCCGAAGCCATCGGTGAGGTCCATGACCGCCTGGATGCGGCGCTCGGCCGTCGGGAGATCGACGAGACTCAGCGCGTGGTCGGCCCCGAAGGCGCGCGCCAGCTCGAGGCGGGAGGCCACGCGGTCGAGGACGATGACGCGGTCCGCGCCCATGTCGCGGGCCACCGCGACCGCGTTGAGGCCGAGGCCGCCGGCGCCCTGGATCACGGCGGTGTCGCCCTGCCGGAGGTCCGCGCGCGTGAGCCCGTAGATCACCTGGGCGAGGGCGCAGTTGGCGGGCGTGGCGATGTCGTCGGAGATCTCGTCGGGGATGCGGAACACGGACGCGCCCGGCCGGAGGTAGTAATAGTCACCGTACGCGTTGTCGAAATAGGGCGCCGTCCCCGCCACCCGGTTCGCGCGGCCCTTGCGCGGGCAGCTCCCCATCTCGTCCCGAGGGCACACGGAGCAGCGCCCGCACGGGAAGAAATAGAGGAAGGCGACCCGGTCGCCCTCGCCCAGCGGGTGCCCGGCGGAGTCGACGGTGATGCCGGTGCCGAGGCGCTCGACGCGGCCGCACATCTCGTGGCCGAAGGTGAGATCGCGCGGCAGCGCGCCGTAGACTTCCTTCATCTCGCCGCGCCAGATGTGGAGGTCGGACCCGCAGACGCCGGCGCGCGTCAACCGGATCAGGATGGCGCCCGGTTCCGGATCGGGAACCGGGTACTCGCGCAGCTCGAAATCACCGCCGTAGGCTTTGAGCACCGCGACCCGTCCCATCATGCCCGCGCCTCCTCGTCCGGGGAGAATAGGGCGTGGGCTTTCCCTTGTCCAGCCAGGACCGGCCCTCTGTCACGGCCGCGTGAACGCTGCTATAGTCTGGCGTCAGACCAACCCGCAGGAGGAGAACCATGAAGCTTCTTTTCTTCGACGACTTCAAGCTGGGTGTGCTCAAGGGCGATGCCGTGATCGACGTGTCGGACGCGGTGAAGGACATACCGCATACCGGCCCGCACAACCTGATCAGCGGGTTGATCGAGCGATTCGCCGACTATAAAGGACGCCTGGACGGCGCGGCCGCCCGGGGCCAGGGCAAACCCGTCAATCAGGTCAGGATCAGACCCCCCCTGCCGAAGCCGTACAACATCGTCGCCATGGCTGTGAACTACATGGAAGACGGGACCCGCTCCGAGCCGGCGCCCATCAACGCGTTCCACAAGTCCCCCAACTCCGTCATCGGCGACGGCGAGACCATGGTGCTCCCCGACGTGCCCGCCACGATCTTCGAGGGTGAAGCCGAGGTAGCCCTCGTCATCGGCAAGAAGGCGACCGCCGTCAGCGCCGGGCAGGCCATGCCCTACATCTTTGGTTACACGAACTTCATCGACGGCTCGGCCCGCGGCCTGCCGCCGAGCGGCAACACCTTCTATCAGATGAAGTCGCGCGACACCTTCTGCCCGATGGGGCCGTACATCGTGACCGCGGACGAGATCGCCGACCCGCACCGGCTCCAGGTGAAGCTCTGGGTGAACGGCGAGCTCAAGCAGAACTACAACACGAGCGACATGGCCCACAAGATTCCCCGGTGCATCGAGTGGGTCACCTCGATCCACACGCTCGAGCCCGGCGACGTCATCGCGACCGGAACGAATCACCGCGGCCTGAGCGGGTTCCAGAACGGGGATCGGGTCGAGATCGAGACCGAGGGGCTGGGCCGGCTGCGCTTCAACATCCGCGACGATCTCAAGCGCACCTGGGGCCGGGAGACACGGCTGGACCGGCAGGCGAAGAAGCAGGAGGGCACGACGCCACAACTGACGGGGAAGTACACACCCGCTCCGCGATAGAGGTGGTGCGCGCCGCAGGCCGTCGCGGGGCTGGGGCCCCGCCGGCCGAGGCGCGCCTCTGGATAAGGGAGACACGACGATGGCCTACGAGGCGCAGTTCGCCGAGACAGTTTACATACACGGACACCGGGGCGATCGGATCGATGCGTATCTGGCGCGGCCGGCGGGCGCTGGGCCCTATGGGGGCGTGGTGATCATCCACCACATGCCGGGCTGGGATGGGCCGACCAAGGAGATCGCGAGACGGTTCGCCCACGAAGGCTACGTGGCCATTTCACCGAACCTGCACTTCCGCGAGGGAAAGGCGACGCCGGAGGAGAACAGCGCCAGCATCCGCGCGGCCGGCGGCATGCCGGACGATCGCACGATGGGAGATGTCCAGGGTGCCATCGACTACGTGCGCACCCTGCCGTACCTCAACGGCAAGGTCGGGGTCATCGGCTATTGCTCGGGCGGCCGCCAGTCGTACCTGGCCGCCTGCACGTTGCGTGGGCTCGACGCCGCGATCGACTGCTACGGCGGCGGCGTCGTGGCCAAGCCCGAAGAGCTGACGTCGCGCCAGCCCGTCGCGCCGATCGACTTCACCCAGGACCTCCAGATCCCCTTGCTCGGGTTGTTCGGTGTGGAGGACACGCGCCCCTCGCCGGACGACACGAAAAAGACCGAAGAGGCGCTCCGGAAGCACGCCAAGACCTTCGAGTTCCATACGTACGAGAACGCGGGGCACGCCTTCTTCGCCGTCGACCGCCCGAACTATCGCCAGGCCGCGGCGGTGGACGGGTGGAAGAAGGTCTTCGCCTGGTTCGGGAAGCATCTTCGCTAAGTAATCGGCGGCCGCAACGGGAGGAGCGGCGATGATCGAGCGGCGACCGTTCGGCAGAACCGGCCACCTCAGCAGCGTGACGCTCTTCGGCGGCGCGGCCCTGGCTCGAGCGAGCCAGGCGGATGCCGACCGCGCGCTGGACGTGCTGCTTCGATACGGCGTCAACCATATCGACACCGCCGCGCGGTACGGGGACTCCGAGCTGCGCATCGCTCCGTGGTTGGCCCGTCACCGGCAGGACTTCTTCCTCGCGACCAAAACGGGATCCCGGACCGCCCGCGAGGCCCGTGAGGACATTCACCGTTCCCTCGACCGGCTGCGCGTGGACCATGTCGATCTGATCCAGCTGCACTCGCTCGGGCACCCGGACGACTGGGATCAGGCCATGGGGTCCGACGGCGCGCTCGAGGCGGCAATCGAGGCCCGCCAGCAGGGGTTGACGCGCTTCATCGGCGTGACCGGCCACGGCTGGACCATCGCGGCGATGCACCGGCGCAGCCTCGCACGCTTCGACTTCGATTCGGTGCTGCTCCCCTACAACTTTTTCATGGCGGAGAACGAACGCTACCGGCGGAGCTTCGAGGAGGTGCTGGCCATCTGTCGCGAACGCAACGTCGCCGTCCAGATCATCAAGTCGATCGCGCGCGGCCCGTGGGCGACCACGGACCGAACGCACACCACGTGGTATCAGCCGCTCGAGGAGCAGGTGGACATCGACCGCGCGGTGCACTGGGTGCTGGGCCTGCCGGGTGTCTTCCTCAACACCGCCGGCGACCTGGGACTCTTGCCCAAGGTGCTCGACGCGGCGAGCCGCTTCGAGCGCCGGCCGCCCGACGAGGTGATGGCGGCGATGCTCGACGGCAAGCGGATGACCTCACTCTTCGGCCTCGCGACCTGAGCGAACATTGACGCCTCGCAACGCTCCACCGTAAGCCTTGAGAGTGATGACGATGTCAGCCCGGACGCGCCCCTGGACCAGGGCGGAGTACGAACGCTTGATCGAGATCGGCGTCTTCCGCGTCGATGAACCGGTCGAACTCCTGGGGGGCCAGCTGATCGTCAGTGAGCCCGAGGGCAGCGCGCACTACACGGCGGTCCTGCTCGCTGAGGAGGCACTCCGCGCCGCCCTGGGAGCGGGGTGGCTCGTGCGGACTCAGGGACCGATTGCGCTGGACGATGAGTCGGAGCCCGAGCGGGACATCGCCGCGGTCCCAGGACGCGCCAGGGACTACAGTCGCGCGCATCCCGTACGGCCCGCTCTCGTGGTCGAGGTCGCGGAGACGAGTCTGGCGCACGACCGTGCGTACAAGGGCAGCCTCTACGCCCTCGATCGAGTCCTCGAAGTCTACCGGCAGCCGATCCGGATGCGGCGGCGCCGTTCGGCTGGCGCTACGCCTCGAAGCAGGTGTTCGATCCACCGTCGTCCGTCACGCCCCTGGCCGTGGCGGGCGCGCGCATTGTCGTGACCGATCTCCTGCCGTAGCTCGCGGCTCACCCTTTTGACCGTCCGGCAGCCCCTGACTACAATCGCGCCCATGCGGATGCCTGGCATCGTGGTGCGACGAGCCGCGCTGGGCGTGGCGTTCGCCCACTGATGCGCCCGTCGACGATTGTCGTTGGTGGGGGCATCGGCGGGCTCTCCCTCGCTCGCGAGCTGGTGATGACGGGGCTTTCCGTCGTCGTGCTCGAGCGCGCGCCCAAGCTCGGCACGGTCGGCGCCGGGATCATCATGAATCCCAACGCCATGCGAGTGCTCGAGGTGAATGGCCTGGCGCCGTGCGTGCGGTCGCGGAGCTCGCCATACCTCGCGCGCGACACCTTCGACCACCGCGGGCGGCGGCTGGCGACCCGCGACTATCGGCCGCTCTACGCCGACGGGCGGCTCGCGGTCGGCGTGCTCTGCCACCGGGCGCACCTGCAAGAGTGTCTCTACGACGGCTTGCCAGCCGGGACCGTCCACTTCGATACGCGCATCAGCGGATTCGACGCCGGCCCGGACGGCGTGCGCGTCGCGACCGAGAGCGGCGAGGCCTTCGCGGCCGATGTCCTGATCGGCGCCGACGGAATCCGATCCAGCGTGCGCACGCGATTCTTCGGCGCGAACGAGCCCAGCTACCTGGGCTATCGCTCGCATCGATTCGTCGTCGCCAACCGGGACGGGCTCGAGCATTTCACCGAGTTCCTCGGGCGCGGGCGCCGGATCGGACTCGTGCCTATCGGCGGCGGCCAGCTCTACGTCTGGACGACCTTCAATTCGCCACGAGAGAGCCACGCGTGGGCGCTCGAGAGCGTGGAGGCGTTGAGAACCCTCTTCGACGAGTTCACCGACTCACGGGTGCGTCGCGCGTTCGACGCGCTCACGTCGACCGACAGCCTCGTGTGCACCGACATCGAAGAAATCCAGCAGGCGACATGGACCCGTGGCCGCGTGGCGCTCCTGGGCGACGCCGCGCACGCGCTGACGCCGAACATGGGGCAGGGCGCGGGCATGGCGATGGAAGACGCCGTCGTCCTCGCGGAGGAGCTGGCGATGGCCTCCCGTGGTGAGAAGCCGGTGCCCGCGGCGTTGGCGAGCTACGTTGCGCGCCGCCAGCGACGCGTCGAGACGATCGTCCGACTGTCGCGACAGGTCGGCGAGGAGGGCCAGCGCTCCGGCCGGCTGGCATGCTGGCTGCGAAATCGACGCGTCAGGCGTGCGGGCCGCGTGCCGGCTCGGACGGAAGTCGCGCTCGAGCGCCTCCTCGCCTGGCCGCCTCGGGGCGAGGCGAGGCCCTGACGTGGGCACGCCGGCCCTTGAAGTTGTCGGGCTCCGCAAGGCGTACGCGCGGGACGGGCGGACGCTCGAGGTCCTCGATCTTGCGCGCCTGTCCGTCGCCGATGGCGAGTTCGTCACCGTCGTCGGCCCGAGCGGCTGCGGCAAGAGTACCTTGCTTCACATTCTGGGAGGTTTCATCCCGGCGAACACCGGAGAGATCCGTGTCCACGGCCGCGAGGTCGTCGGGCCGGGGCCGGACCGCGGCATGGTCTTCCAGGAGTTCTCGCTCTTCCCGTGGCGCACCGTGGGCGGCAACGTCGGCTGGGGGCTCGAGGTCCGTGGAGCTCCCGCTTCGGAGCGCGCCACCGTCGTGGACCACTACCTCGAACTGACGGGACTCTCGGAGTTTCGCAATCACCTGCCGAGCGAGCTCTCGGGCGGGATGAAGCAGCGGGTCGCGCTCGCGCGCGTGCTCGCCTTCGACCCCGAGGTGCTCCTGATGGACGAGCCGTTCGGCTCGCTGGACGCCCAGACGCGCGAAACGATGCAGGAGGAGCTCACCCGCATCTGGGAGCGCACGCGGAAGACGATCTTCTTCGTCACTCACGACATCGATGAGGCGGTCTACCTCGGCGACCGGGTGGTCGTCCTGAGCGCGCGCCCCGCCAGGCTCCGCGAAGAGGTGCCGGTCGAGCTTCCGCGACCGCGCGGGATCGTCGTGCGGAAGTCGATCGCGTTCCTGGAGTGCCGGAACCACATCTGGGACCTGATCCGAGAGGAGAAACCATCGTGAACCATCGGACCGTGCTCGGCTTCATCTGTCTCGTCAGCCTCGTGGCGTGCACGCTCCGTCCGGCCGAGGGCGCCGAGCCGCCGCTGATCCGCTTCGGCCACGGCTTCGCCGCCGAGGAGCAGGTGTGGCTCATGGCGGCGCGGCCGGATCTCACGCCGGGCCAGGGAACGAAGTACCGGCTCAAGTTCATCTCGTTCCAGGGCAACCCCGAGCGCTTCCAGGCTTATCTGGCGAACGAGCTCGACGGCGGCACGGCACCGGGTCTGGCGGTGATCTTCGCGAGAGCGCAGGGGGTCGACATCAAGATCGTCGCGGGGGTCTGTCAGGAAGCGGACGGCAAGGACTGGTTCACGACGACGTACATGGTGAAGGACGACGCGCCCGTCAAGGGCGTGAGGGACCTCAAAGGGGGTACCGCGGGTGTCCTCGGGTTCAAGACCGCGACCGATCTCTGGGTTCGCGCCGCGCTGCTCAACGCCGGCCTCGCTCCCGACAAGGACGTCAAGGTCGTGCCCCTCCCCTTCCCGGCCATGGGCGCAGCGGTGCGCTCGGACAAGGTGAACCTCGGCACGTTCGTGGAGCCGTTCTACTCCGCAGAGGTCGCCAAGGGCGGTCTGCGAATGCTCTTCACCGCGGTGAAGGCGGTCGGCTACGATCACGAGCTACTGGATATCTGGTTCGGTGAAAAGCTCCTGAAAGCGCAGCCGGAGGCGGTCCGCGCGTTCCTCACCGATTACGTCTCGGCGACGCGTTACTACCTGGCGAACCAGACCCAGGCCAAGCGCGACCTCCACAAGGCGGGCTTCGTCCGGACCCCGCTCGAGATCTATCTGAAGAACGCCGACTGGAAGCGCGACCCCGGCGCCCGCGTCGACGTGGCCAGCCTCAAGAAGCTCGCCGTCTTCATGCACGAGAAGCTCGGCTGGCTCGAGAAGCCGGTGAATGTCGACGAGATGGTCGACCTCGGGCATTTGCCGCGATGAAGGGGTAGCTACGTAGCTACTCCGCAGAGTAGGAGTCGAGCCGCTCCCAGAACACCAGGCGGTCGCGCAGGCACACGATCAGCCCGTCGAGCGCGACGCCGAGGAGCGCGATCGCGACCACGACCGCCAGCATCCGATCCGTCTTGAACGAGGCGAGCGAATACATGACCAGATAGCCGAGACCGTCGGCCGAGCTGATCATCTCGGTAATGATCACCAGGATCATGGCGATGGGAAGCGCGATCCGCAATCCGGCGAAGATGAACGGCGCTGCCGCGGGGACGACGACCCGCCAGAGGATGCGGGCGCGGGAGGCGCCCATGTTGGCGGCCGACCAGAGCAAGACGCGATTCACGGCCCGGCTGCCCGCGTGCGTCGTGACGACAATAGGATAGAGGCACTCCAGGAAAATCAGCAGGACCTTCGACAGGCTGCCGATGCCGAAGAGATAGATGAAGATCGGGAAGAAAGCGATCTTGGGGATCGGATAGGTGCTCGAGAAGAGCGGGCCGAGAAATGCGGCGGCCAGCGCCGAGCGGCCCATCAGCACCCCAAGGGCGATGCCGGCCACCGCGGCAAGCGCGAAGCCGCTGAGCCCGCGAGAGACCGAGTACCAGGCCTCCATGAGGGACTCCGGCCGGATCGCCAGCAACCAGAACTGGTACCCGATCCTCGTGACGGACGGAACGATGATCGGGCTGAACATCCCGCTGCGGGCCACGAGCTCCCAGACGAGCACACCCACCGCGAGGAGCGCCAGGCGGCGGAAAGCAGAGGCCGGCAGGAGCCGGTGGACGCTCACCGGCTCGTCGCCTCCTGCCAGGCGAGGACATGACGGCGTACCAGGAGGAGCAGCTGATCGCTGGCGTAGCCGAGCATCGCGACCGCTACGATGGCCACGTACATCAGGTCGAACCGCAGGCTCGACTCCGACTGTCGGATGAGAAACCCGAGGCCCGAGCGGGCATTGATCATCTCGGTGGAGAAGAGAAGGATGAACGAGAGCGCCAGCGAGACGCGCAGCCCTGCGAAGACCAGCGGAAGCGCGCTCGGGACGACGACCTTGCGAAAGATCTGCGACCGTCGGGCGCCCATGTTGAGACTGGTCCACACCAGGAGGGTCGGCGTTCCGCGGGCGCCGTAGTAGGCGTTGATGAAGCACGGATAGAAGCAGGCGAGCGCGATGATCAGAATCTTCGAGACGTCACCGATTCCGACCCAGAGCATGACGATCGGAAGGAAGACGATCTTCGGGACGGGATAGGTCAGGAACACGACGGGGCTCAGGAGCTGGTCCAGGCTTCGAGCGATGCCCGCCATGAGGCCGAGGACCACGCCGACCAGCGACCCGATGACGAACCCCGGGAGAGAGCGGACCAGGCTGGCGCCGACGTGGGGCAGGAGCTCGCCCGCGCGGAGCGCCTCGGTGAAGTGGCTGGCAATCTCTACGGGGCTCAGCACGAAATCCGGATGGTCGAGCCTCGAAGCGATCTGCCAGAGCGCAAGTGTCACCAGGAGGAACCAGAGCGGCAGCAGCCGGTACGGGTATCGAGGAGCGCCGCGGCTTTGCCGGGGCGCTTCCGAGCGCTGGGGGGTATGGGGGGCCATTTCGGGGCCCCCCATCAAAACAGACAGACGACGCCGTCCAGCTCGGCTTCCGAATTGACGAGATCGACTCGCTTGGCCGCGATCCGCAAGCCCTCCACGGTGGGGCGCAGGCGGTGCTCCACCAGCGCGCCCCAGACACGCTGGCGCTCGCGGCGGTACTCGAGCAGGACGAGCGTCGAGTTGACCCGGACCTCTCGACCCTCAGTGTCCATGACCTGGACGTTGCCGACGTGATGCACGGTGCGAGCAGCGGGCACCCGCGCGTGGGCGCGCGGATGCTGGAACTGACGGACGCGGATCTCCAGCAACCGACGGTCGTCGTACACGATCGACGAGGTGGTGAGCGGGTCCCCTTGATTCGCCTCCAGCGGAATCCAGTACGTCGCGTCGTCGGTGAAGAGCCCGAGCCACTCGTCGAGCCGGCCGTGGTCGAGCAGCCATGCCTCGCGGTAGAGGAATTGCTCGATCTCGGAGCGCGATCGGACAGCGGTGGCCGTGGGCATCTCAGGGTTCGGCGGTCATGTACTCGAGCCAGGCGGTGAACTGGTTACGGATGTGAATCTCACTCGTCCCGGTCCGTCCGCGCAGCGTGCCGTCGCGATCTGGAACGTCGCTCCCCTGCCCGCGCCCGAGATCGACCCAGTCGGATCGACGGGCGCCGAGCCCTTGCTGTGTGCGCTCGTAGACCTCGAGGTCGTCGGTGAGGACGGGCGAGGCGGTGCCGTTGACGATGTTGGAGAAGGCGATGGTGTCGCGGAACATCCGCTCGGGCGCGCCCTTGAGCCTGAACGAGTACGCGTGGACGACCGTGCGGTCCACGGCGATCGGGTGGACGACGCGAAGCTGGCGGAACTGGCTCATGAAGGAACAGTTCGGATAGACGATGCTGTTCCAGCGCAGCTCGCCCAGGACGCGCGCGGCGGCCTCGCGCCCCAGACGCCGTTCCAGCGCGGCGCGGTACTCCGCGAACGCGGGATGATCGAGCGCCGCCACGAGCCGGTTGTCGTCGTGGTAGTCGCCCATCCAGGAGTGGCCGTAGCCCGCGACCCAGAGGCCCGTGTTCTCCCAGACCTGCCAGGGCGCGCCGTTCTGGAGCATCTGGCGAACGCCGATCTCCGAGTACGCCTCGCCGTCGGTCGCTGGCTGCTCGCCGGCGGCCCAGATCGAGGACGCGTGGACGAACGCCGGGTGCACGGTGTCGTTGTGGTTCTCCAGCACGAGCTTCCAGTTCCCCTGGTAGGTGTGCTTGAAGACGCCGCCCGCCGCTTCGACTTCGCCCTCCGGCGCGCGCTCGACGAAGTCGTCGAACGACGCTCGCAAGGGACCGAGGAACTCGACGAGCGTCGGACCGTGCTCGGCCAGCGAAGCGAAGATGAAGCCGCGATAGGCGTCGACGCGCGGGACGCGCGCGAGCCCGCGCTCCGTCGTCTCGGTGACCGGACGGTCATACCCGTCCGGCAGCGGCAGACCACAGAGGCGACCGTCCGTGTCATAGGTCCAGCCGTGATACGCGCACACGAACTCGCGTGTCGTGCCGGCCGTCGCGTCGCACACGCGCGCCCCGCGGTGGGCGCAGCGGTTGACGAAGACGCGCACCGAGCCGTCAGTGTGGCGCGCCACGATGATCGGCTCCCGCCCCATCCGTGTCGTGAAGAAATCGCCCGGATTCCGTACCTGGCTCTCGTGGCCGAGGATCAGCCACGCACGGCCGAAGATGCGGTCCAGCTCCAGCTCGAACAGCGCGGGATCGGTGTAGACGGCGCGGTGGACGCGCTCGGGCTGGACCAGACCCTTGATGGATTGGACGTTCACAGGAGTGTATTGTAGGCGACCACGACCCTCGAAGGAGAGACTCGATGAAGATCACGCACGTGACTACGCGCGCGCTGCGCACGCCGGCCGACAATCCGCTCGTCGTGGGGCTGCCCGCGCCCACCGACACGCGCGAGTTCGTCACCCTGGAGCTCGGGACCGACCAGGGCGCGGTGGGCCTCGGGCTGACGTTCTTCGGCGGCGCGCTCACTCCGGCGCTCAAGACCGCGGTAGAGGAGCTCGCCCGGCTCACTGTCGGCGAGGACCCCACCCAGGTGGAGGCCATCACCGCCAAGCTCCGGCGAGCCGCCGGCAGCTCGGGTCCCGGCGGCATCTTCACACTGGCGCTCTCGGCCGTCGACATCGCGTGCTGGGACCTCAAGGGAAAGGCCATGGGCCAGTCCGTGTGCGCGCTGCTCGGGGGTCTGCGCGAACGGGTCGCGACGTACGCCAGCGGCGCCCTCATGCGACCACACCCGGTCGACTATCTCGCCAAGGCGGGGCCGCGGCTCCGGGATATGGGCTTTCGCCAGATGAAGATGCAGTGCGGGAGCGAGCCGACCGTCGCGGCCTCGGTCGAGCGCGTGCGGGTCATGCGCGAGTCGATCGGCCCGGACGTCGACCTCATGTGCGACATCAACCAGCTCTGGAGCGTCAACCAGGCCATCGAGGTCGGGCGCCGCATCGAGCCCTATCACCTCTTCTGGCTGGAGGACCCGACCACGCACGACGACTACCCCGGCCTCGCCCGGATCGCCGATGCGCTGACCACGCCGATCGCCGCGGGCGAGTACCACTACGGCATCGTGCCCTTCCGCCATCTGCTGGAGGCGCGCTCGATCGACATCGTGATGATCGACCTCCTGCGCGTGGGCGGCATCACGCAGTGGATGAAGGTCGCCGGCATGGCGGAGGCGTTCAACCTGCCCGTGGTGAGTCATCTCGTGCCGGAGATCCACGTCCATCTCGTCGCGGCCGTTCCCAACGGCCTCACCGTCGAATACATGCCGTGGACGCTCAGGCTCTACGAGGAGACGCCGCCCATCGAAGGCGGCCAGCTCGTCGTGCCGAAGAAGCCCGGGTTAGGACTCGCGTTCGACCAGGCGGCGCTCAAGCGCTATCAGGTCGGCTGAGCGCGGTCCGCGTCGCCTGGTTCACGCCCGACGCGGCCGGACTCGACACGCACGGCTGCGCCAACGTGCTCGTCCTCGACCGGACGCCCCCTGCCGGCGCGGCCCCGTTCAACTCCTGCTTTGTCGACGTCGCGCCGGCGCCCTGACCCCTGAGCGTTGGTCCCGGCGCCGCGCGCTCCGGCAGGATTTCGCCGATCGCGGAGGCGCCGTCGAGGGGCGGAAGCGGCAGCATGTTGAAGACGAAGATCAGGGCGTTGAGCATCACGAGAACGCTCAGGAGGTCGCCGAGTCCGGCGAGCCAGCCGGCGCCGTTCGTCGCCTCGACGAGGTAGTGAAAGCTGGCGTGGTCGGGCGACACGAAGGCGCCAGCGAGCAAACCGACCTTGACCGCGGCGAAGGCGACCAGCGTGATCAGGAGATTGGCGACCGCCCAGCCGTTGGTGAGCGTAGTCACGAGAGGAACGACCAGCATCCCGATCGGCTCACGCCGAATGTGCGGGATCGGCGAAAACGAGACCTGGCGACGAAGCAGAGAAGGCCCTCGCCGCTATTCCTCGGAATCGCCACGAAGCCTTGCGCCCTGCCCCGCTGGAGCGCTAGAGTCAGCCCGGCTCCAACAGGAGGACCTCTATGCGCCTCGATCGCTGGCTACGCCCGACGACGTGCGTCGCGTTGCTCACCCTTGCCGGGGCGGCCTCGGCCCAGCCGACAAAGTTCCAGGAAGCGCCGATGCTGGCCGAGCAGGTCAAGGCCGGCAAGCTCCCGCCGGTGGAGAAGCGCCTCCCCGCCGATCCGCTCGTTGTGCCGGTCGTCGAACGGACCGGGCAATACGGCGGCGTGTGGCGGCGCGCGTTCCTCGGTCCGGCCGACTCCAACAACTACGTCCGGGTCGTCTATGACGCCCTCGTGCGGTTCTCGCCGGATGGCGCCAAGATCGAGCCAAAGCTCGCCGCGGGGTGGGAGTCCTCCCGGGACTTTCGGACGTGGACGATCAAGCTTCGCCAGGGCGCGCGGTGGTCGGACGGCGCGCCGTTCACCGCCGACGACATCCTCTTCTGGTACCAGGACGTTCTCCTGAACAAGGACCTCGTGCCGGCCCTGCCATCCTGGATACGGAACGCCGACGGCACGCCGGCCACGGTCGAGAAGGTGAGCCCGACGGCCGTGCGCTGGACCTACAAGCAGCCCAACACGCTGCTGCTCACCGCGCTCGCGAACCAGGACGGCGGCGATCGCACGTACGCCGTCTTCCTCCCCGCGCACTACCTCAAGAAGTTCCATCCGACCTACACCAAGAAGGACGAGGTGGACAAGCTCGTGGCCGCGGCGGGCTTCAAAACGTGGACGGAGCTCTTCGCCGCGCGCAACGCGCCCCCGGAAAATCCCGAGCGCCCGACGATGGCGGCGTGGGCGCCGGCGACGCGCGTCAGCGACCAGGTCTTCACGCTGAGACGCAATCCTTACTTCGTCGGCGTGGACCCCAGTGGGAACCAGCTGCCGTATCTCGACGAGATCCGCTTCACGTTCTTCGCCGACATCCAGGCCCTGAATCTGGCGGCCATCGCCGGCGAGTTCGACATGCAAGAGCGTCACATCCAGATGACGAACTATCCCGTCTTCAAGGAGAACGAGAAGACCGGGAAGTACCGCGTGATCACGTGGCCGACGTTCGGAGGCGCGGATGCGGTGATCATGTTCAACCAGACCTACAAAGCCGACTCGGATATCGGCAAGCTCATGGCCACCAGGGAGTTCCGCATCGCGCTCTCCGAGGCCATCAACCGTGACCAGATCAAGGAGTCGGTCTTTCTCGGGCTCGGCGAGCCCCGGCAGGGCGTGCCCTCGCCGTGGCACCCCTACTACCCCGGCGACCAGTACGCGAGGAAGTACACGCAGTACAACCCCGACAGGGCCAACAAGACTCTCGACCAGCTGGGGCTCAGCAAGCGCGATGCGGATGGAACTCGGCTCCTCCCGTCGGGCAAGCGGGTCGTGCTGGAGCTCTCGGTGGTCCCGGCCTTCGCCGCCTGGCCCGACGTCGCTCAGCTGGTGGCCAAGGATTGGGAGAAGGTCGGCGTGAAGACCGTCGTCCAGCTCCGGGAGCGCGCGCTCCATTTCAAGATGCGGGACAACAACGAGCTCATGACCGAGATGTGGAACGAGGACACGACGGGCTTCCCCTTCACCGGCAACGCGAAGTTCGACCCGCGTAACTCGCCGATCCTCACGCTCGGGCCGCTCTACGGCCGCTGGGCGCAGACCAAGGGCGCCGAGGGCGTCGAGCCGCCCGCCTCGATCAAGCGCATCATGGAGATCGTCGACCAGGCCAAGACGATCGGGCCCGAGCAGCAGGCGAAGCTCGCGCAGGAGCTGTTCCGGATCTGGGTCGACAACCTCTGGGAGGTCGGCACGGTCGGCTTGACCCCCATGGTGCAGGGCGTCGTCGTGACCAACGCGAGATTTCGGAACGTGCCGACGACGCTCGGCAACGACTGGCCGCTCCGGAGCCCGGGTAATGCACGCGTCGAGCAGTTCTTCTTCACCAGATAAGGAGACTTTCGCTCAACGCCGAGGTCTACGGCAAGTGGCTTTCGCTCTCCGCTGACGACCTGGCGCGCCTCAAGACCGACGGAGTGATCTGAAAGCCACCCTCACCGCTGCTGGCGCCGTTACGGGGCCTGGGGGATGGCCTGGTCGCTCTTCAAGTCCGCGTTGGCGCCGGCCAGCGGAACCAGAACGGCGACGAGCATCAGCACGAGGACGATCGCTCGCTTCATCTGACACGCGCGGGCTCAGCCCGCCATGAGAATTTCCAGGGGTGTCGCCTGTGGATCCTCGCTGGCACCCGACCGCCGAGCCTACGGGTTTCTCGACCGCGGGAAATTTACCAGCCGGCGCTTCTCGTGACTGAGAAACGCCGCCTGGAGCACCGGGTATCCGGGGTCATCCAGCAGCTCTCGTACATCGTGCGAAGATAGTCCGAAAGAGGGAGTATGCGTTGACGCGATACGTCCTGAAGCGTCTGGTCCTGCTGCCCGTTCTCCTCTTCCTCTTCTCGGTCACCGTCTTCGCGATCGTCCAGGCGCCCCCGGGGGACTTTCTCACCACCTACGTGGCGACGCTGGCGTCGTCGGGAAGCTCGATCAGCGCCGAGCAGATCGAGGCACTGCGTCGGGAGTACGGCCTCGACCGGCCGATCTGGGTCCAGTACCTCCGGTGGATGCAGAATTTACTGACCGGCAACCTCGGCCTCTCGCTGGAGTACCAACGTCCCAACGCCGAGCTGATCGGCGAGCGACTCGTGTTGACCGTGGTCCTCGCGTTGTTCGCGTTCGCCATCACCTGGATCGTCGCCATCCCGGCGGGCATCTATTCGGCCATGCACCCACGCTCGGCTCTCGACGACCTGCTCACCGTCCTCAACTACATCGGTGTCGCGACGCCGAACTTCATGCTGGCCCTCGTGCTCATGTGGGGGGCCTTCGCGTACTTCGGCCTGTCCGTCACGGGTCTGTTCTCGCCTGACTACGTGGAGGCGCCGTGGAGCGCGGCCCGCGTCGTCGACCTCCTGAAGCACATCTGGCTGCCCGCGGTCGTGCTCGGCGTCGCCGGAACGGCGCGACTGACCCGGGTGATGCGCGCCAACCTGCTCGACGAGCTGAACAAGCCCTACGTGACGACCGCGCGCGCGAAGGGACTGCCGGAGTGGCGGCTCGTGCTCCGCTATCCGGCCCGCATCGCGCTCAATCCGCTGGTGAGCACGATCGGCTGGTATCTCCCGCTCCTGTTCTCGGGAAGTCTGATCGTCGCAACGGTCATGAATCTCCCCAACATCGGGCCGCTCCTGCTCCGGGCGCTGATCAACCAGGACATGTACCTGGCCGGCAGCATCCTTCTCATCTACTGCTTTCTCACCATCCTGGGTACGCTGATCTCCGACATCCTCCTCGCCTGGCTCGACCCGCGTATCCGCCTCGACGAGGGGTGAGATGACGGCGCGTCCGCCCGCAGTGGCACCGGAGACGGCCGAGGATCGCATATCGGTCGCGTCGAACTGGCGACTGGTGTGGTGGCGGTTCCGAAAGCACCGCCTGGCGCTCCTGAGCGCGCTCGTGTTGCTCGCCCTCTACGGCATCGTGCTGTTCCCCGATTTCGTCAGCACCCAGGATCCCGAGGCGACGGACGCTCGCCTGGCCTTCATTCCGGTGCAGCGCCTCCACCTCTTCGACGGCGCGCGCCTGAGTCCCTGGGTCCCTGCGGTCGCCGGCAAGCGCAATCCCACCACGCTCCGCATGGAGTGGGGCGTCGACGGGAGCCGGAAGACCCCGGTCCGGTTCTTCGTGACGGGGTATTCGTATCGCCTGCTCGGGATCGTCCCGGCCCAGCTCCACTTGCTCGGCACGGCCGCGACGGACGGCCGCGAGCGCCTCTATCTGCTGGGCACCGATCGACTGGGCCGCGACCAGTGGTCGCGACTCGTGCACGGCACCCGCACCTCCATGACGATCGGCCTCACCGCGGTGACGTTCTCCGTCGTGCTGGGCGTGATGCTCGGCGGGATCTCCGGTTACTTCGGCGGGGTCGCGGATGTCGTGATCCAGCGGCTGATCGAGCTTCTGCAGTCCCTGCCCACGATCCCGATCTGGCTCGCGCTCACGGCGGCGCTGCCGCGGGACTGGTCGCCCCAGCAGGTGTTCTTCGCCATCACGGTGATCTTGTCCCTGGTGGGCTGGACGACTCTCGGGCGGGAAGTCCGCGGGCGATTCCTGGCGCTCCGCGAAGAGGACTTCGTGCTGGCGGCCGAGCTGGCGGGAGCGAGCCGGCCTCGCATCATCGTCCGACACATGGTCCCGACCTTTCTGTCCCACATCATCGCCACCAGCACGCTCGCCATTCCGGCGATGATCATCAGCGAGACGTCCCTCTCGTTTCTCGGTCTCGGGATCCGGCCGCCCGCGATCAGCTGGGGCGTCCTCCTCCAGGAGGCGCAGAACATCCAGACGGTGGCGCTGGCGCCCTGGCTCCTCATTCCCGGGTTGGTCGTGATCCTGTCGGTCCTGGCCTTCAACCTCGTGGGCGACGGCTTGCGGGACGCCGCCGACCCCTACAGCCAGTGACGCCGCCGATCCTCGAGGTCAAGGATCTCCGCGTCCATTTCTTGCTCGACGAGGGCGTCGTGCGGGCGGTCGACGGCGTGAGCTTCGATGTTCATCCCGGCCAAGTGGTCGGGATCGTGGGCGAGAGCGGGTGCGGGAAGACGGTGACCATGAAAGCCGTCTTGCAGATCGTCGAGCCGCCCGGCCGTGTCGTCGGCGGCCAGATCCTCTTCCGGAAGGACTCGGCGCCGCCGGTCGATTTGGCCCGGCTCTCGCCCAAGGGAGCCGCCATGCGCGCCATCCGGGGCGCCGAGATCGCCCTGATACCCCAGGAGCCGATGGCGGCGTTCAGCCCCGTGCACACCGTCGGCGATCAGATCATCGAGGCGCTCCGACTCCACGAGCGCCAGTGGCGACCGAGGGGGCCACGGCTCTCCCGGCATGAAGCCCGCGAGTTGACGGTGGATCTCTTTCGCAGTGTCGGCATCTCGATGCCGGACCAGCGCGTCGACGCCTATTCGTGGCAGCTCTCGGGAGGGCTCCGCCAGCGCGCCATGATCGCGATGGCGCTATCGTGCAAGCCGCGGCTCCTGATCGCCGACGAGCCGACCACGGCGATCGACGTGACGACGCAGGCCCAGATCCTGAATCTCCTCCGCGACCTGCAGCGTCGTCACGGGACCGCCATCGTGTTCATCACCCACGATCTCGGCGTGATCGCCCAGATGGCTCGCCAGGTCGTCGTCATGTATCTCGGGCGCGTGATGGAGCAGGGTTCGGTCGAGGACATCTTTCACGCGCCGAAGCACCCGTACACGCGGGCGTTGCTGAAGTCGATCCCAGGTCTCCACGTCACTCCCCGCACGCTCCTGCCGACCATCGCCGGATCGATCCCGCACCCCCTGGGGCGACCCCGCGGCTGCCCGTTCCACCCGCGCTGTCCCGACGCGATTCCCGGTGTCTGCACCGAGCGAGTGCCGGCGCTCCGACCGGTCGGGCCGGAGCAGCTGGCGAGCTGCTTCCTCTATCATCAGGAGGAGGCGGCCGAGCAATGAGCGAGACCGCGACGCCCTGGCTGCTCGAGGTCCGCCACCTCCGGAAGTCCTTTCCCATCCGCCGCGGATTCAACCGCAAGCTCGTCGGCACGGTGCGGGCGGTCGACGACGTGAGCTTCACGATCCGCGAGGGTGAGACGCTCGGGCTCGTCGGCGAGTCGGGTTGTGGCAAGACGACGACCGCGCGCTGCATTCTGCGCGCGATGACTCCGACGAGCGGCGAGATCCTCTTTCGCGCGGCGGACGGCCGCATTGTCGACCTGTCGCCCCTGTCCCGCGCGGAGCTACGCCCGTTACGGCCACAGATTCAGATGATCTTCCAGGATCCCTTCGGCTCGCTGAACCCTCGCATGACGATCTTCGACAACGTCGGCGAGCCGCTCCTGGTCAACGGGCTCCGCGACCGCCGGGCCCGCCTCGAGCGCGTCGCCGCCCTGCTCGAACTGACGGGCCTCCGCCCCGAATACCTGCACCGCTTCCCCCACGCGTTCTCGGGCGGCCAGCGCCAGCGCATCGGGATCGCGCGGGCGCTCGCGACCGAGCCTCGGCTCGTGGTGGCCGACGAGCCGGTGTCCGCCCTGGACGTCTCGGTGCAGGCGCAGGTGCTCAATCTCCTTCTGGAGCTTCAGACGCGGCTCTCGCTCACATTCCTGTTCGTGGCTCACGACCTCTCGGTGGTCAAACACATCAGCGATCGGGTCGCCGTGATGTACGTGGGGCAGATCGTGGAGCTGGCGACCACGGAGGCGATCTTCAGACATCCTCGGCACCCGTACACCGCCGCCTTGATGCGGGCGGTGCCTGCCCCGGATCCTCATGCTCCGAGCGGCGACGCGGCGCTCGCCGGGGAGGTCGCCAATCCCGCCAATCCACCGCCCGGCTGTTACTTCCACCCGCGGTGTCCGTTCACGACGGAGGTGTGCCGGACTGAGCGACCTTTCCTCCGCGAGATCGGCGCGGGCCATCTGGTTCGTTGCCATCGGGCGGAGGAGCTGACCCTGACCGGTGCCTCGGCGGACTCGAGGATCCCGCCGGGCCAGCACCGCTGATAGCGGCTGATCGCGCGCCCAGCGCTCCGGGCACCCGACGCGTTCCTCCCGCTCGGTGCGTCTCTGCGGCTCGCCGCGCTCCTAGCGCTCGTTCCGCTCTTGCCGGTCCGTGCGTTCTTGCCTCGGGCCGCGGTCTTGGCGGTCTCCGCGCTCTGGAGGCGCAACCGGGGCGGGACGCTCCGGCGCCGGCGCCTGCGGCTTCTCCTGACGCTCGCCGCGGACCGCCGGCGGCTCAGACCGCGCGGCGGGTGGCTGCCGAGGCGACGCTGGCGGCGGTGCCGGCGGGGGTGACGGCGCTGGCGTGGTCTGCGGCTGGCCGCGGCGCTCGCCGCGCTCCGGAGGCGCAGCGGTGGCGGGACGCTCCGGCGCCGGCGCCTGCGGCCGCTCCTGACGGTCGCCGCGAACCGCCGGCGGCTCAGACCGCGCGGAGGGTGGCTGCCGAGGCGACACCGGCGCCTGCGACCGCTCCTGACGCTCGCCGCGGACCGCCGGCGGCTCAGACCGCGCGGGTGGCTGAGGCGACGCCGGCTGGGATGACGGCGCCGGTGTGGTCTGCGGCTGGCTGCGGCGCTCGCCGCGCTCCGGAGGCGTAAGCGGGCCGGGACGCTCCGATGCCGGCGCCTGCGGCCGCTCCTGACGCTCACCGCGGACCGCCGGCGGCTCAGACCGCGCGGGTGACTGAGGCGACGCCGGCTGCGATGACGGCGCCGGCGTGGTCTGCGGCTGGCTACGCTCGCGACGCTCGCCGCGCTCTTGCCGGTCCTGCCGCTGGCCGCCGTTCGAAACGGTTGGGTGGTCGGTCCCTCTCACAGACCGCGGCGACGGTACGATCCGCGGGGCCGGTGTGGGCTCCGCCGCTCGGCCCGGAGCGAGTCCCTCGGCACCCAGCCTCGACGAGGGGTCGTGCGGAGGTCGCGTCGCCACGACGGCGCGGCTCTGCATCGCGACTGGTGGCTTTGCAGCCGGCCCGGAGGCCACCGTCACGCTTGCCGCAACGGGCTTCACGTCGAGCGGTCCGCGCACGGGCGTGAGCTGGCGGACCTCCGCCTGGTCGATTCGCCGCGGCCGGTCCTGGTGCTGCCCGAAGCGGTCTGCCGACACACCAACCACCGCGTTGGTCACGGTCACGTTCCGGTACACGTTGATGTTCGTCACGTTGACGGTGGTCGACCGAGTCACGACAACGTTGTTGACGACGCGTGGTCCACCCCAGCCGTGCCACGAGGCGACGCCGACGAACCCGCGGCGCCCCCACCACGGAATGACCGGTTCGCCCCAGCCGAGCGGCGCCCAGCAGAGCGGCCGGACGCCGATGCCCACTCTCACGCCACCGCCGAGGAAGACGACGAGAGCCGGCGAGTACACCGGCCTGACGATGACGGGACCCGGCGCCCATGCCCAATAGCTACCAACGAAGACCCAGCGACCGTAATGATACGGTGCCCACCCCCAGGGCGCGTCGTCGAGCCACGTCCAGCCGAAGCGTGGATCCCAGATCCACCGGCCGGCGCTGTACGGCACCCAGCCCGGGGACACGCTCGCGGGCACCCACACGGCGCCGTACGTCTCGACGGTCCGCCAGCTCCCGTGCTGCTCGAGCGCCTCGGCCCCGTATACGGCTGGCGGCACGTTGCGCGCGCTCGTCGATTGAAGCAGATAGTTCGTCCGCTCGTAGTTCCAGCGGTCCCATGCGGTGAGCTGCGGCGCAGCGGCCATCTCTACGCGCGACGCCTCGGTGCCGGTGATCACCACCTGCTGGTTGGCGGCGATCTGTGTCGGAGCGCCACCCGCAGCCGTCATCGTGGCCATGCCGCCGCGGTACGTCGCGAAGGTGGTGGAATCCGGCCCCACGCCTACGCGGTAGAATCCGGTACGCTCGACGGTGAAGACCGCATTCGGAGTACCGAGCTCGACGGTCTGGCCCGCGGCAAGCTCGCGCACGTCCAGGGCAGCGTGTCCGCCCGTTACACGGAGCTGGAGGAAATCAGGCTCCTGGTTGTCGAGGCCCATCTGGGTTTCCTCGGCGGCGCGTACAAACGCACGCGGGCCAACCTGGATCTCCACGTTGCCGCCCGAACCCGAATAGAGGACGTCGCCGGGCGCCAGGGGCGTGTTGACCCTCGCCGGGGCCCAGTCCTCGGCGCCCGGCCGCCAGAAGGACACTTCGCCGTAAATGTAGCTGACGCGAGGCGGTGTGACCTCCGCCGACTCCCCCGATTCAGCGGGCGCCTGCGCTCCTGCCGGAACGGGGGGCGCCGCCTGACCATCGGCTCTCCACGTGAAAGCCGGGCTACTCATCAGCACGCTCCAGAAGGCTGTCAACAGTTCGACGGAGCCGCCGCGCACAACATTTACCCCCTGGATCGAGCATATCCGGGCGTCGAGGGCGTGGCAAATTTCCCCGATTACGACAGAGGACTGTATGGGGGGTGCGTCGAGAGCACATGCGTCGAGAGCACATAGGAATCGGGTGTGCTTTGTGAGAGCATGACAGGTGTGACGCGCGCCTCGGCCATCACCGCTCTGGTCTTCCTGACCGCGCTCGCTGTCCTGCAGTCCGGCTGCACCGCTGGCGCGCCGGCCGCGAACTCGAGGGCGCCGGCTGCCCGCTCTCTTCCGACCTCCCTTGCCGGGCCTCCCGAGTGGAAGACGGGCGATCGCTGGAACTTCTCCTGGACGAGCGGAACGGAGAGCGGCACCAAGACTTTCGAGATCGTGGAAGTACGCGAGGTGAACCAGGTGGGCTACTACGTCATGCAGGGCGACACGGACTACCTCACGTACTACACG
>WNEY01000003.1_pt1 | contig 101373 bp, 80 predicted proteins | sample 5400531 | NCBI WGS metagenome assembly WNEY01 (sample SAMN13153338, study PRJNA577476) | soil metagenome | isolation source: 200 cm saprolite under Douglas fir tree site 1 | place: USA:California | collected 2015-04-18 | reverse complement strand
CATCGTGGTTCGCTTTCACGTTCAGCCCATCTGGAATCGACCCGCCGCCGGCGTAGCCCATCGAGCACACGAGCCCGAACCGCCGGACGACCGGCCAGTCGGGCTCCTCGAGCAGATCGATCGCCGTCAGCCCCATGTCGGCGACCGCCTTGCAGAAGTCGGGCAGCGGAATGGCGTTGTACGGCCACCGCGACACCGACTGCTTCAACCGGCCGTTCAGGAGCAGCGCGAAGGCTTCCGCCTTCGCCGAAGGGGCGGCGGACCGCCAAAGCCTGGGCGGAGGCGGGTCAGCCGAGCGAAGACCGACGGCCGCAATCGCCGACGTCATGAAGGCGCGCCTGGTGGTCATTTCGTCGGCGCACCCGGCACCGTCCACCCAATCACGTAGTAGGTCGCCGGGAACTGGCCGACGTTGGTGACATTGTGGAGCTCGTTCGAGGCCTGAAAGATGATGCCGCCGGGACCGACGCGGCGCTTCGCGCCGCTTTGAAACGTCTCGAGCGTGCCGTCCTTGATGATCAGCAGCTCCTCGTGCTGGTGCTGGTGCGGCGCGTGCGGCGACTTCCCGGGCTCCAGCGTCGAGATGTGGATCTCGAGCTCGTCGAGCGTCGGCGTCGGCGCGCGCATGACTTGCCGGACGGCGCCCCATTCGTTCGGCTTGGTGCCGGCGTCCCATGGGTACACCGTCGATTTCTGCACCCGTTTCTGCGCGACCAGCGTGGCGATCGAGCTGGCGGCGGCAACCGCAAGGATGAGCACGGCCAATGTGATCTTGTGCATGGTGAGGCACAGGGTACGCCAAGTCGCCGTTTTGCGGTAAGGTTTGCGCATGGAAAAACACCTTAACCGCGGAGCGCGCAGAGGTCGCAGAGCCAAGCCTTTCTCTGCGCTCTTTGCGATCTCTGCGGTTTTCTTTTTTTCAGGAGTTTCCGGCGCGCAGCAGCAGGCGCTCACGGCGCCGGGCGATAGCGCGGCGGTCGACCGCGGCCAGGCGGTGCTGACCGAGCAGTGCGGCTTCTGCCACGGCGCGAACGCGCGCGGCGGATCGGGCGGTCCCGATCTCACGCGCTCCGCGTTGGTGCAGGAGGACGAGAACGGGAAGCAGCTCGGCGAGTTCCTCCACGCCGGCCGGCCCGATCGCGGGATGCCGAAGTTCGATTTGCCGGACGCGCAGCTCGCCGACCTCGCGGCGTTCCTGCACGCGCAGATCTACCTGGCGTCCAACCGCCGTCTCTATAAGATCCTCGACGTGCTGGTCGGCGATGCGCGCGCCGGCCAGGCCTTCTTCAACGGCGCGGGCAAATGCAGCGCGTGTCACTCGCCGACAGGCGATCTGAAAGGCGTCGGCTCGAAATACGATCCGGTCGCGCTGCAGGGGCGCATCGTGTACCCGCGGCGCGGCGGCGTGCCCGGGTCGCCGGCCTATGAAGACAAGAGCGCCGTCAGGGCCACGATTACGCCTTCGTCCGGCGCGGCGGTCACCGGCGCCATCGTCCGGCTGACCGATTTCGAAGTGACGATTTTCGATGCGGCGACCGGGCAGATGCGCTCGTGGCTGCGCAGCGGCGACACGCCGAAGGTGGTCGTCACCGATCCGCTGCAGGCGCACATGGACCAGCTGATGAAGTGGACCGACGCCGACATGCACAACATGACGGCGTATCTCGCGAGCCTCAAATGACGATCAAATCAACCGCCGATCAACACCCAGCCCGCGAAGGCCGCAAAGGGAGACCGGGCCTTGCGCGCCTTGCGGCCATGGCGCTCCCCCTGGTCGCGGTCGTTGGGGTCGCCACCGGCGCGCAAACGCCGCCCGACTCGTGGCCGACCTATCACGGCGACTTTTCGGGTCAGCGCTACAGCACCCTCAAGCAGATCACCGCCGCGAACGTGAAGGGCCTGACGCTTGCGTGGGTCTACCGGTTGAACACCGGGCAAGGCGGTGCGATTGTCGGCGGCGAGGGGCCGGAGACGCGGCCGGGCAGCGCCACGGCTCCCACGGTGAAGTCGACGCCGCTGCTCGTCAACGGCGTGCTGTATCTGTCCGCGCCGGATCACGTGTGGGCGATCGACGCGCGGACAGGCCGGGAGATCTGGCACTACTACTGGAGGACGCGTGGCGGCGATCACATCGGCAACCGCGGCGTCGGCCTCTACGAGAAATGGCTCTATTTCCTGACACCGGACAACTACTTCGTTTCGCTCGACGCGGCGACCGGGAAGGAGCGGTGGCACAAGGAAATCGCCAGCATGAAGCGCGAGTACTTCTCGACGAACGCACCGATCATCATCGGCAAGCAGGTGATCATCGGGGTGAGCGGCGATGCGCTCGACGTGCCGGGCTATCTCGAATCGCGCGATCCGGAAAGCGGCGAGGTGGTGTGGCGCTGGAACACGACGCCGCGCAAGGGCGAGCCGGGCGCGGACACGTGGCCCGACGAGTACGCGATGTCGCATGGCGGCGGCATGCCGTGGCTGCCGGGCACCTACGATCCGGAGCTGAACCTCTACTACATCGGCACCGGCAATCCGAATCCGGTGCTCGCCGGCCAGAGCCGCGCGGGCGACAACCTGTGGACCTGCTCGATCGTGGCGATCAACCCGAACACCGGGAAGATGGCGTGGGGCTATCAGGTGACGCCGCACGACACGCACGACTGGGACGCGGCGCAGACGCCGGTGCTCATCGACGGCGTCATCGATGGCCGCCCGCGGAAGCTCGTGGCGCAGGCGAACCGCAACGGTTACTACGTGCTGCTCGATCGGACCAACGGCCAGCACATCGTCACGTCGAAGGTCATCGACTCGGCGAACTGGACGAAGGAGATCAACGCGAAAGGGCAGCCGATCGGAAATCCCGCGAAGGAGGCGAGCGTGCCGGGGACGCTCGTCTCGCCAAACACCGGCGGCGCGACGAACTGGCCGCCGCCGAGCTTCAATCCGGATACCGGTCTTCTCTACGTCGGCACGTCGCAGACCTTCAGCATCCTGTACCTCACCGACACCGACGCGCGCCCGCAGGGCTGGGCTGCCGCTGAACGCAACGTCGGCAATTTTGGCAGCGCGCTGAAGGCGATCGACTACAGGACCGGCAAAGTTCGCTGGAGCCGTCCGCTCGCGATGACGGCGACGGGCAGCACCGGCGGCGCGATGGGATTGCTCACCACAGCCGGCGGCTTGCTCTTCGGCAACGACGGCGGCGGCAACTTCGTCGCCTACGATCCGCTCACCGGCAGGCCGCTCTGGCACGCGGGCCTCGGCGCCAACACGAGCAACGGCCCCGAAACATTTCTCCTCGACGGCCGGCAATACGTGGTCGTCGGAGCCGGAGATGCGCTCTACGCGTTCGCCTTGCAACTGTGACTGGAGCCGGCGCCACCATCGCCGATAAAGGCGGCCACTTCACCGCAGTCAAGCAGTAACCATCGCGGTGACGCGTTTGGCAGGCGTCCCGCCGGCGAGCGGGACGTTGTGTCGGCGCTGCTCAGGACGCCCTCTCCCGCAGATCTCGGCAACCGAAGCGGGGCGCGGAACCGACGACGAAACGGAAGCAGGAAGTGGACACTAGCGCGGTGGGTTTCTGGTTGGTGTGTCCGGCAGAGGTGCGACGGTGAGCTTGTGCGTGTCCCTATCGACGACGAGTTCAAGTCGGCAGATGTGGCAGCGATAGACCTGGTTCGGTTGTGGCTCATCCCCATCGTGACGAATGTGGGTCTGGCATGCCGGACATTTCCATGGCATCGGGAGGAATCGTACCTGCGAATCGGTGATCGTGCCGTAAATTGTTACGCAACTAATTCGTCGTCGTAAATCGCTACGCCCGAGCGCGTGAGTTTGAGCTGGTGCTCCTCGGGTTCATCGCAGACAACGGGCAGGCCCGAGTCCGCAAGCTTCGGAGCGGCACTGAAGCGGAAGTCCGCGAAAAAAGGGCCGCGACTACCAGCTGCTCGGGCATTTCAACTATTTTGCCGATCCGTGCAGGAGCTCGTCGACTGCGCGCCGAGCGTGGCGCGGTCGAGGATGGGTGTTTTCGAGCTGCCTGAGCGGCCGGACTTCGGTGTCCGACGGAACCACGAGGCGTGCGCCGCGCACCCGCGCGCCGGCCGACGAGTGCGTCTGTTCGAGGCGGGTGCGCCCTCATCGCGTCCTCCTGCAGGCGCGTCGCGCGCCCGCCACCTCACGAAATTTGTGCACGAAATGGCTCAGGGCAAATCCTCGTCTGTCGTCGGACGCTCCATCGCGCTCCGGGGCGGAAGTCTGCCCCGGAGGCGACAAAAGGTCGAAGAGAGTCAGCCTGGCAACCCCAAGTCAGCAAATATGGTGATTTCTGAGGCCGTCCGGTGGCACGACATTGGAATTTCGATGGTCTCATCGCACGGCATATTTCCCCAGGCGGATGAGGCCCCAGACCATGCAGACATCTCTGCGCGCGCGCCGCGAATCACAGGCTTCCGCTCCAGAAACCACCGCCGTCGCCGGACGAGAGTCAGGCAAACGACGATGGTTCGCCGGCCTGACCGGGCTCTTCGGCTCCTGGGCGGCCGGACCGAGGGCTGCGGACCCGAACGTCAATGCCCTGCTCGCGTTCCCATCTGAAGCGGCGCCGCGAACCGAGCCAGTCCCGATCGCGGATGTTGCGACAAGACCGGCATCCAGAGTCAGCCAGCCAGTCGGGCCAAGACTCCTGCGATGGATCCTCCTGCTGGTTTCCATCATCGTCCTGCCCAGTCTTGCGTTGCTCGCGATGGGCCGTTTCCCCATGCCGCAGTTCACGGCAGGGCAGGCGCGAGGCGGCACGCTGACGATCGGTACGCGACCCGTTGCTTCCGAGGTGCTCATCGATGGACAGCACCGCGGCATGACACCTCTGACGCTGTCGCTCGCGCCCGGCGCGCACACGATCACCGTGCGGAGCGGAAGCGACGAGCGCGTGGTGCCGCTGACGATTGCGGCCGGAGCCGACGTCACTCAGTACTTCGAGATGAAGGCCGGCGAGCCCGTCGCGCTCTTCGGCCGGGTGTCGGTTGCGACCGATCCGCCGGGCGCGCGCGTCGCCGTCGACGGGCGGCCGCGCGGAATTTCGCCGGTCACCGTCGCCGATCTGACGGCGGGTGAGCATACAGTCACCGCGACGAACGACGCCGGCTCGGCCGAGCGAACGGTGATGGTGACCGCCGACGGCACCGCGTCGGTCATGTTCTCCCTCGCGAAGGTCTCAGGTCCCTTCGGCGGCTGGCTCACGGTTTCCGCGCCGTTCGACGTCGAAATCGCGGAGAACGAGGACCTCATCGGCACGAGCGGCACGAGCCGCATCATGCTTTCGGCCGGCCGCCACGACGTCGTGCTCGCGAACCGGAGCCTCGGGTATCAGGAGGCCCGGCGAATCGAGGTGACCGCCGGGAAGACAATGGCGATTCGCGTCGAGCCTCCGAAAGCGTCGGTCAGCGTGAACGCACGGCCATGGGCCGAGATCCTGGTGGATGGCACGAGCGTCGGGCAGACACCGATCGCGAACCTGCTCGTCACGGTCGGGTCGCACGAAATGGTGTTCAGGAATCCCCAACTCGCAGAGCGGAAACAAACCGTCCTGGTGACCGCAAAAGGGCCGAACCGAATCGCCGCTGACCTCACCAAATGAGACTTGCCACTCGAGAACACATCATGAAATCGATCTTCATCGTCGGAATCGTACTGGTCGCCGCCGGGCCCGGGCTTGGAGCGCAGGATCTGCTGGGCGCCGCCAAAGACCTGTACGCGTCGGCGGCTTACGAAGATGCGCTGTCAACACTGAGCCGCATGGACGGCGGCTCGACCGCGCCCGAAATCGCCCGCCAGGTCGACGAGTATCGCGCGTTCTGCCTGTATGCATTGGGCCGTACGCGTGAGGCGGAGTCCGTCGCGGAGTCGATGATCCGGAAGGAACCGCTGGCGCAACTGGACGGCGCCGACGCGTCGCCGCGCCTCGAAAGGATGTTCGCCGACGTGCGCAAGCGGCTGTTGCCCTCGCTGATCCGCGAACAGTTCCGGACCGCGAGGTTCGCGCTCGATCAAAAGAGCTTCAGCATTGCCGAGCCGCGATTGACGGAAGCGCGACTCATGATCGTGGAAGCAGAGAAACTCGGCGTGAAGGACGACGGACTCGGGGACTTGAGTATCCTGGTCGACGGATTCCTGCAGCTGATCCGATCGTCGGCGGAGCAACGGACCTCTCCAGAGCCGACGGCGGCAGCCTCGGTCGCCGCCGCTGTCCCCACGGCCGCCGCCGCGCCTCGTTCGATCACGTCAGCGCCGCCCGCGGCTGCCTCTCGTCCGGTCCCGACGTCGCCGGCGCCCGCGTCAGCTCGTGTGGTCGCCGCATCGCCGGCCCCCGCGTCTGCTGCTCGTCTGGTCGCCACATCGTCCACGCCCGCGGCCGTCAACGACACGCGCGTCTACTCTGTCGACGACGAGGGCGTTTCTCCTCCCGTCGGAATCGAACAACGGATGCCCGCGATGACGATGGAAATGCAGATGATCACCAAAGCGCTGCACACCAGCGGCGTCATTGACATCGTCATCGACGAGACGGGCCGCGTGCTGGACGCGACGATCCGCCAGTCGTTGAATGCGAGCTTCGACACCCTCATCGTTCGCAGCGCCTATCGCTGGCGGTACCGGCCGGCGATGAAGGACGGGATCGCCGTGCGATACCTCAAGACCATCGCGCTGGTCCCGTAGGAGCGAGGATCCCATGTACGAGCGCTTTTACGGTTTTCGCGAGCCCGCGTTCGAGCTGACGTCGAACCCGAAATTCCTGTTCTTCACGGCTCAACACCGCGAAGCGCTGTGCAATCTCGAGTACGGACTATCGGCCGCGAAGCCGGTCACGGTCCTGATCGGCGACGCGGGCACTGGAAAATCGACCCTGCTGCGCGCGGCGCTCGCGTCCGAGATGTGCCGCCACGTGAAGTGCGTCTTCCTCGACAACCCGACACTGACGCGCGCCGAATTCTTCGAGACCCTGGCATCGCGATTCGAGCTCGGAGCGAACGCAGAGAAGTCGAAGGCGACGCTGCTCGGCAGCCTGGAGTCGGTCGTCCGCAGCCGGCAGTCTCGCCGCGAGATTACGGCGCTCGTGGTCGACGAAGCGCAGGCGCTCCCGGATGAGATCCTCGAAGAGATTCGTCTGCTCGCCAATCTGGAGACGCCGACCAGCAAGCTGTTGCCGGTGGTGCTCGCGGGCCAGCCGGAGCTCGCGGCGCGGTTGAACGAGCCTGGGCTGCGGCAGCTGAAGCAGCGCATCGCGCTGCGATGCGAGCTCAAGCCGCTCGACCTGGCGGACACGGCGGCCTATATCGCATCGCGTATCCGGACGGCGGGCGGCGATCCCGCGAACATCTTCACGCGCGAGGCGGTCACGCTGATTCACGAGTACTCGCACGGCCTGCCGCGGACGATCAGCGTGATGTGCGACAACACGTTGATGTCCGGGTTCGCTCTCGATCAACGGCCGGTGGACGGCGATATCGTGCGCGAAGTGTGTCATGATTTCGATCTGGGCGGGGCCGCGGCCGGCGCTCCCCAGAAGCCGCCGCACCTGGCCTTGGTGGCGCCGGAAGCTTCCTGAGTTGGAAACGGTTTCAAAAACGTGCAGGGTTACAGAACAACTCCTGCCCTCCTGATCTCGTGTTGAAGGACCCTCCCACTCCACCGATGTAAAGACCGCGTCAGCACCTCGCACCTCGCACCTCGCACCTCGCACTTCTCCCTTCACCCCTCGCCCCCCAAAACCTCGCACGCTGGCGCCTCGCAGCCCGCACCTCGGCACCTTTCCGCCGCAGGCCTCGGCGTGGCCGGCGAGCGCAGCGAATCGAGTCACCCCCTTCAAGGCGAGGCCACGATCGTCTCTCCAAGAGAAATGAGGTCGAATTCCATATTTTTGGTTTACTTTACCGCTAACTCTTCGTTGACAGTTTGTTCACGGTACGATATACCGTCTCACCTAATGAAACGCCGGACCACGAAGCCCGCGGCGCGATACACCGTCGACGCTGCCGCGAAGGCGCTGGAGCTGCTGAGCGCGTTCTCGTTCCGCGAGCCGCGCCTGTCGCTCGCGGAGCTGGCGGAGAAGACCGGGATTCCGCGCGCGACTGCCTTTCGCCTGTTGTCCACGCTCGAGCAATCCGGCTTCCTCGCGAAAGCGCACGGCGCGTATCAGCTCGGGATCAAATGCTTCGTCCTCGGCAACATCGTCGCGGGCGGGCTCGATCTCCGCGAGACCGCGCATCCGCATCTGGTCGCGCTGCGCGACGCGACCCGCGAGACGACGCAGATCGCGATCCTCGATCACTGGCAGGTCGTATACCTCGAGCGCATGCTGTCGCCGCTGCCGGTGGGCTTCATGCGATCGCGCGCCGGTGCGATTCTGCCGGCCTATTGCACCGGTCTGGGCAAGACGCTCCTGGCGTTCCGTCCCGAGGCGGAAGTGGCCGCCTGGGCCGCGACCCAGAAGTTCACCGCGCTCACCCCGCGGACGATCACCTCCGCCAGGCGGCTGCTGAAGGAGCTGCGCGTCATCCGCGAGCGTGGCTACGCGCTCGATGAAGAAGAGCGCGAGAAGGGGGTGTGGTGCATCGCCGCGCCGATCCGAAGCCACACCGGCGAGGTCGTCGCCGCGATCAGCGTGGCCGGCCCCAGTCAGCGGATGCCGGAGGAGCTGGTGGGCAGTGACGTCGCGGCCGCCGTCCTCGGCGCCGCCGACGCGATTTCCATCGATCTGGGAGCGCAAGGCGTAGGACCTGTCGACGTGTACCGCGCCGCGTCGCCGGCGCATGGAGGACGAAGGTGAAGAGAGCCGTACTGGGTCTCGTCGTTGTGGCGTGCCTGTTTCCGGGCGGTCTTGCAGCGCAAGCCGTTACCGGCACCATCATCGGGCTGATCACCGATTCGACGGGCGCGGTCATGCCCGGCGCCACGGTGACGCTCACCAATACCGGCACCGGCCTGGTGCGCGTCGTCAACACTGATTCGAATGGCGAGTACACGGTGCCGTCGCTGCCGACCGGCACGTATTCGGTGAAGGCGGAGCTCTCGGGTTTCAAGACCGTGACGCGGCCGGACATTCCCCTGGGCGTCGATCAGCGCATGCGCATCGACGTCAAGCTCGAAATCGGGGCGGTCGAGGAGTCGGTGACGGTCACCGGCACGTCGCCGCTCGTGCAGACCTCCTCATCCGAGCTGGGGACGACCGTGGCGGAGGAGCAGATCAAGACGCTGCCGCTGAACGGCCGCAACTTCGTCAACCTCACGCGCACCGTGCCGGGCGTGGTCCGCGGGATTCCCGGCGCGAACATCGACGGCGCGGGCAGCCTGGCCTGGCGCGCCTCGGCGTCGTTCTCGGCGAACGGCCAGCGCCCGCGCGACAACAATTACATGCTCGACGGCGTCGACAACAACGAGACGTGGCTCCAGACCGTCGTGCTGTTTCCGAGCGTCGACGCGCTCGACGAGTTCAAGCTGCAGACGAGCACGTATTCGGCGGAGTTCGGCCGATCGCTCGGCGGCGTCGTGAATCTGCAGATCAAGTCTGGAACGAACCGCATGCACGGGAGCGCGTTCGAGTTCCTGCGCAACGACGCGTTCGACGCGAATAACTTCTTCAACAACCGCGCCGGCCGCCCGAAGCCGGCGTTCAGCCAGCACCAGTACGGCGGCACGATCGGAGGTCCGATCGTGAAGGATCGCACCTTCTATTTCTTCGACTATCAGGGGTATCACGTCAATCAGGGGGCGACCTATCTGTCCACGGTGCCGTCGGCACGCATGCGCGCGGGCGATTTCTCCGAGCTGAACCGCGTGATCTACGATCCGGTGACGCATCTGCCGTTCCCCGGAAACGTCATCCCGATCGGCCGCTTCGATCCGGCGACCAGGAACATGCTGAGTCAGATCATTCCCGAGCCGAACACCGCCGGGACGGTCGGGTCGAACGGCCAGACAATCAACAATTACCTGATCAACCCGACGCTCGAGCGGCAGGACAACCAGATCGACTTGAAGGTGGATCATTCGCTGTCGTCGAAGAACCGCCTTTCAGGGCGCTACAGTTATGAGAAGACGCACCGCGTGCTCCCGGCGACGCTGCCGCGCGCCGGCGACGCCGGCTTCACCTTCGGCGCCGGCGACGGCAACATCAAGGCGCAGGGTCTCGCGCTGAACGACACGCACACGCTCAGCTCGAGCTGGCTGAACGAATTCCGCTTCGGCTGGAGCTCCATCAAGTTCTTCATGACGCCGATCGACTACCAGGCCAACCTCGCGCAGGCGGTCGGCATCCCCGGCATCAACCTCAACGAGGTGACGTCGGCGTTCCCGCAGATCATGTTCAACAACGGCGGCATGCGGAACATCGGTTCGAACGGCAACCAGCCGCTCATCACGAACCAGAACGACTTCCAGATCTTCGACAACGTCACGCGCGTGGCCGGCCGCCACACGGTGCGGGCGGGCGGCAGCTGGACGCATCGCTCCCGCGAGATCCTCAACGCCGACACCATCGTCGGCCGCTTCGACTTCAACCAGAACCTCACGTCGAACTGCGCCGGCATCACGAGCGGCTGCACGCTCATCAACAACACCGGGTTCGATGTGGCGAGCTTCCTCCTGGGCACCGCGAGCGTGGCGAGCCGCGCGCTGTTCGACGCCGCCACCTACACCGAAGTCAGGCCGGAGATCGGCGCGTATATCCAGGACGACATCCGCGCGACGGATCGCTTGACCGTGAACGCCGGCCTGCGCTACGACCTGTTCGTCCCGTGGGTCGAGGTCGACAACCGCCAGTCGAACTTCGACGTGTCGACGGGACGATTCGTGGTCGCCTCGGATGGCGCGGTGATCAACGGCGTCGAGGTCGGCCGGTACCTGCAGACGTACGGCAGGACCGACTTCGGGCCGCGGTTCGGATTTGCCTACGACGTGAATGGCAGCGGCCGCACGGTCATCCGCGGCGGCTACGGGATCTTCTGGAACTTCACGCCCGGCGGCACCTCCTCGTCCAAGGCGCAGAACCAGCCGTTCCTGCAGGCGCAGTCGTTCACGACGACGTTCGGGACGAACATCCTGCTGTCGCAGGGCCTGCCGGCGCCGCCCGGGGTGCACCCGGAAGTGGCGCCGTCCGGCTCGACGCGGTCGGCGTTCCTCACCAATTTCCGCGATGCGCACGCGCACAACTTCAACGTGAACGTGCAGCGGCAGTTCGGCTCGAACTACATGGTCGAAGCGGCGTACTCCGGGTCGCGCACCGTCAACGCGGCGCTCAAGACGGATCTCAACCAGGCGCCGCCGAGGGTCGGAGTCAGCGACCAGAACATCAATCGTCCATTCATTTCGGTCTCTCCGGCGCTGCGCACGGTCGGCACGCTCTCGAGCTCCGGCTACGTGGAATACAACGGGCTGCTCATCAAATTCCAGCGCCGCTCCGCGAACCATATCTCGTTCCTGAATTCGTACACCTTCGGCCGCGCGATCGACCTCAACTCCGACAACGACGGCACGGTGACGCTGACGAACATCTTCGACCCGGAGTACAACCGCGGACCGGCGGACTACGACGTCACGCACACCTTCAGCTCGAACTGGATCTACGAGCTGCCGTGGGCGGCCGAGCGCGCGTGGGGCGGCTGGCAGCTGAGCGGCATCCTGTACCTGCGCTCCGGCCTGCCCATCAGCTCCAACGGCGGCATCACGCAGTCCCAGAGCATGCTCTCGACCGGCATCACGAACAACCGGCCGAACACGATCTGCGATCCGATCCTCTCGAACCCGACGATCGATCGCTGGTTTGACACCTCCTGCTTCCAGCAGGTCCCCGATACGACCGGCGCGTTCGGCAACACCGGACGCAACAGCGTGCGCGGTCCCGGCGACTTCAACGTCGACGTGTCGGTGATCAAGAACACCAGGTTCGGCCCCGTCGGGTCGGAGCTGCGGCTCGAGGTGTTCAACCTGTTGAATCACCCGCAGTTCGCCAACCCGAACGGCCAGCTGGGCAACGCGGCGTTCGGCACCATCTCGGCGATGCTGGCGAGCCCGTCGTGCGCGCTGTGCGGCACGACCGAACGGCAGGTGCAGCTGGCGGTGAAGCTCAAGTTCTGACAATGTTCGGGGTTCGGGGTTCGGGGTTCGGGGTTCAAGCCCGGCCGTTGAGCACCGAGCCCGCCTCCGAGTCCGAACCGGAATGCCGAACCCGAAGTCCGAAGTCCGAACTCCGAATCCGAAGTTCGAGTCCGAATCCCGAATCCCGAATCCCGAATCCCGAATCCCGAATCCCGACAGATGTCATTAAACTGGGGTCTAATTGGCGCCGGCGACATCGTCCGCAGGCGCGTTGCCGCGGCGTTGCGCGAGGCTGCGCACAGCGATCTGCTGGCCGTCACGCGCGCGCGGGCCGATCTCGTGGAAACGTTCGCGCGCGAGGTCGGCGCTCGGCGCTGGTACGCGAACTGGCGCGACCTTGTCGGCGATGCGGAGGTGCAGGCCGTTTACGTGGCCACGCCGGTCCACCTCCACGCCGAGCAGACGATCGCCGCCGCCGAGGCGGGAAAGCACGTGCTCTGCGAGAAGCCGATGGCGATGGACGTCTCGGAATGCGATCGCATGATCGCGGCCTGCCGCGCGAGCGGCGTGACGCTCGGCGTCGCGTACTACCGTCGCTTCTACCCGGCCGTCGTCCGCGTGAGGCAGCTCGTCGATGCCGGCGCGATTGGCGAGCCGGTGTTCGCGCAGATGATCGCGTCCGAGCCGTTCGATCCGCGCCCCGGCGCGCCCAGATACTGGCTGGTGCGGCGATCGCAATCGGGCGGCGGGCCGATGGCCGACTTCGGCTGCCATCGACTGGAAGTCCTGCTGCACCTTCTCGGCCCCGTGCGGCGCGTCACCAGCGTCGTGGCGACCGTCGCGTTGGACCGCGAGGTCGAAGATACCGCGGCCGCGCTCCTGCAGTTCGAGCGCGGCGCCTGCGCGATGGTGGCCGTGACCAACGCGGCCGCCGAGCGGCAGGACACGCTCGATGTGTTCGGGACGCGCGGTTCGATCCGCGTCAGCGCCTTGAACAGCGGAGAGATCATCATTCGCGCCGGCGACGTCGAACGCGCGGAATCGCATCCGCCGGCGCCGAACGTTCATGCGCCGCTCGTCGACGATTTCCTCGAGGCTGTGCGCGATCGGCGCGATCCGGCGGTCGATGGCTCCGTCGGACGTGCAGTGGCCGCCATCCAGGATCAGATTTATGCTGACACGCCGTCAATTCGTTGAGGTCGTCGGCGCCGTCGGCGCCGCCGCCGCGCCTCGGATCGTCCGCGCTCAACAGGTGCAGGGACCGCCGAGCACCGTCACCAATCCGCCGCGGGACTTTGGCCCCGCCGCGCCGCCGACCACGTACTTCACCGACCCGGACATCGTGACCGTGGACCCGCTCTTCGACGGGTACATCCAGCGGAACTCGGCGATCAAGCGGCTCTGGACCGGTGCGCTCTGGGCCGAAGGCCCCGCGTGGTCCGGTCAGGGACGCTATCTCGTGTGGAGCGACATCCCGAACAACCGGCAGCTGCGCTGGATCGAAGACGATGAGCACGTGGCCGTGTTCCGCAGCCCGTCGAACAACTCCAACGGCAACACGTTCGACTTCCAGGGCCGGCAGCTGTCGTGCGAGCACTTGACGCGCCGCGTCGTGCGCTACGAGCACGATGGCAGCGTCACGGTGATTGCCGAGTCGTACAACGGCAAGCGGTTGAATTCGCCGAACGACATCGCCGCGCATCCCGACGGCAGCTACTGGTTCACCGATCCGCCATACGGCCGGAGCCTGTACGAAGGCCAGCCCGCCCCGCGCGAGCTGCCGACCGGCGTGTACCGCGTCGACACGAGCGGAAGAATCACGCTCGTCATCACGGAGGCGCAGGTGCCGGATCCGAACGGCATCGCGTTTTCACCCGACCGCAAGAAGCTGTACGTCGTCAGCACCGGCAAGGGACCGGGCGATACCGGTCCCGGCGGGAGGGGCAACATGTTCGTGTTCGATGTGGGGGCCGACAACACGGCGTCGAATGGACGCGTGTTCTCCGACTACATGATCGACGGCGTGAAGTGCTCCCCCGACGGCGTGCGCTGCGACGTGGACGGCAACGTCTGGTGCTCGAGCAACGCCGGCCGCGCTGTTGGCTACAGCGGCGTGACGGTGTGGACGCCGCAGGGCAAATTGATCGGGCGCATTCGCCTGCCCGAAGTCTGCGCGAACCTCTGCTTCGGCGGCCCGAAGCGCAATCGGCTCTTCATGGCTGCGAGCCAGTCGCTTTACGCGGTGCATGTCAACACGCAGGGCTCGGCGCCGTGATGCTGGACACACCGGTCAAATCGCTGAAACACGCGCTCCGCGCCGGCCGCTGTCGGTCAACGTTGACGGCCGAGCGCGCTGCGCCCGCGGACGTGGCAAACCACAGAGGCATCGAGGGCATAGAGCGCCTCGATTCGACGGCGCTGGCCGGCGTAGCCGGTGTTTTTTCTCTCTGTGTCTCTGTGCCTCTGTGGTAAACCATACGTGGACAAGATCCCAGCGTGACATTTTTCTGATGAGGGTAAACATGAAACGCACTGGTACGGCCCTTCGGTGGCTCACGGTCTTCGTCGCGTTCGCCTTCTGCTTCGTCGGCGCGCGCGCTGAAGCGCCAAAACCGAAGCGCATCAACCGCGCGATCGAGCTGCTGGAGCAGGGGCAGCCGATCTACTACACCGGCTCGCACGAGGGGACAGATGGCAGCTTCGCCCAGGGGGTCAAGGACGCGCAGACCTATGCGGACTACATCAGCTACGACATGGAGCATGCGCCCTTCGACGTCAAGGGCCTGTCCGAGTACATGCAGGGACTGGCGAAAGGCGGACCGACGAAGAGCGGCCATCGCACACCCGCGGTGATCGTGAACGTGCCGGTGAACGGCACCGACGAAAGCACCGTCCGCGCGAACGCGTGGATGTTTCAGCAGGTGCTCGCGACCGGCGTTCACGGCATCCTGCTCTGTCACGCGGACGCGCCGGGCGCCGTCCGCGCGTTCGTCGAGGCGGTGCGCTTTCCGGCTAACGGCGGACGGCGCGGCGTGCACGGCAATCCGACGGCCGCGCGCATCTGGGGCATCACCGCCGACGAATACGCCGAGAAGGCGGACGCGTGGCCGCTCAATCCAAAGGGCGAGCTGCTGCTCGGGTTGAAGCTCGAAGACAAATTCGCGCTCGAGAATGCCGAGACCAATACGAAAGTTCCCGGCGTCGCCTTCGCGGAATGGGGACCGGGCGACATGGCGTTTTCGCTCGGCGTGAAGAACGGCCCGGGCCCGATGCCGCCCTTGATGCAGGCGGCGCGCGCGAAAGTCTTCGCCGCGACGAAGGCCAGCAAGATCTTCTTCCTCAACTCCATGAACGCCGACAACGTTGTCGACATGATCAAGGAAGGCGTGATGATCGGCCCCGCGAGTCAGCAGGCCGCCGAGATCGGACGCAAGTACTCGAAGCGCACGATGCCGTGGTAGGTCGGCCGGGTCCGACAGGCCAGGTAGGCCTCTCAGGTCGGGTGGGTCGGGTAAGCGAGGTAGGTCGGGTGGGCGGGTAGGTCGGGTAGGTCGCGTGGGTCGGGGTAGGTCGCGTCGTGGGTCGGATAGCCGGTCACGCAGATTAAGATAGAGGCGTGAACCTGCGACTGGCTGCGCTCGTCGCCGCCTTCATGTCGACGGCCGCGCTGAGCGCTCAACTCCCGGCGAGGATCGATTTTCGCCGCGACGTGCAGCCGATCTTCCGCGACCACTGCCTCAGTTGCCACGGCCCGGATCAGCAGATGAACGGCCTGCGGCTGGACCGCCGCGCCGACGCGATGCGCGGCGGGTCGCAGTCGGACATCGGACCGGGCAACGCTGACGGGAGCCGCCTGTACCACCGCCTGATCGGGACCAACTTCGGCATGCAAATGCCGCCCGCCGGCCCTCTCAGCGACGAGCAGGTCGACACGATCAAACAGTGGATCGATGAAGGCGCCGAGTGGCCCGACGATGTCGCCGGCGAGACGCCAGCGGTCCAGGCCGATCCCGACGCGACCCGGCTCATGGCGTTGATTCGCGAGGATGACCGGCCGGCGATCGAAGAGCTCCTGCGCAGGAAGGCCGGCGCGGCGACGGCACGAGGACCGCAAGGATCAACACCGCTGATGGCGGCGGCGCTGTATGGCAACGCCGCTCTGGTGAAGCGCTTTCTGACTGCCGGCGCCGATCCCAACGCGAGGAACAGCGCAGGCGCAACCGCCCTCATGTGGGCGGCGCCCGATCGCGACAGGATGCAGCTCCTGCTCGATGCAGGCGCTGATGTCAACGCGCGATCGGACGACCGGCGATCGGCGCTCGTGGTCACGAGCGGAATTGTCGGCGCCGCGCCGGCCTTGAGGCTGCTGCTCGATTACGGGGCCGACCCGTCGGCCTGGCACGCCACCGACCCGTCGCCCTTGCGTGAAGCGGCGCGCGTCGATGATGCCGAGATGTTTCGCGTGCTGGTGGAATACGGCGTCAGCCCCAAGGATGCCGGCGGCGTGACCTCGACGTTCCTTCGCACGAATTGTTTCAAGTGTGCGGAGCTCGTCGGCGAAGGAGGGCCGTTGCCCCGGCGTCCTCCCGAGTCGGGGGCGGTTGAAACGGCGCCGCGATACGACCCCGGACGGGCGGCCCGGCCGACGCCTGTCGGCGTGACGCCGGCGACGCCGGCTGCCATTCGCAAGGCGGTCGAGCGCAGCCTCCCGCTGCTGCAGGACGTCGGTGTCAGCTTCATACAGCAAACCGGCTGCGTCTCGTGTCACCACAACAGCGTCGTCTCGATGGCGGTCGCGGCTGCCCGCGCCAACGGATACGCGGTGAACGAGGCGACCGCGAAGAAACAAACGAGCGCGATTGGCGCGTACCTCGAATCGTGGAGGGAGCGCACCGCGCAAAACATGTTCATCGCCGGTCAGGGCGACACCATCAGCTACCTGTTGCTCGGTCTGGCGGCAGACGGCTATCCACCCGATGCAGCGACGGACGCGCAGGCGATCTGGTTGAAGCGACGGCAGGCGCCGGACGGGCATTGGCCAATCATCACGATCCGTCCGCCGATTGAATCGAATGATATCGAGGTCACTGCCGTTTCGATGCGGGCGCTTCAGAGGTTTGCGCCGCCATCCCGGCGCGCTGAATACATGAAAGCGGTGGAGCGCGCCCGCGCCTGGCTGACGACGGCTCCAGCGAGCTCGACTGAAGAGCGCGCGTTCCGTCTCCTGGGATTGTCGTGGGCGGGCGCGTCGAACGCGGTCGTCGAACGGGCGGCCCGCGATCTCCTGGCGAGCCAGCGTGCCGATGGAGGATGGGCGCAGCTCCCGGCGATGCCGAGCGATGCGTACGCGACCGGTGAGGCGCTGGTGGCCTTGCGCGAGAGCCGCGCGTCCACGCAGAGCGACCGCGCGTACCGCAAAGGGCTGGAGTTCCTGCTGCGCACACAGATCGACGACGGATCGTGGCCTGTCGAGACGCGGGCTGTCCCGGTTCAGGCGTATTTCGAAAGCGGCTTTCCCTACGGCGTCAACCAGTGGATTTCCGCCGCCGCAACGGGCTGGGCGACCACTGCGCTCGCGCTCGCCAAGCCGGCCGAACGTAAGGCGACGCTTTCGGGCGCGCCGCCAGTGTTGCCTTGATTCGCGCCCGCCAGGTCATCCGAACGTAGGGGCGACTCTTTAGAACACGTTGCGAAATTAGGAATTAGGAATTCAGAATTTGGAATTCTGGCACGAATTCGAAATTCCAAATTCTCAATTCCAAATTTCGCATTCCACTCTTAGGGCCGCCAGGGTTGTCTCAGTTCGCGCGCAACACCTTCAACGGATCCAGCTTCGACGCGCGGTAAGCCGGCACCAGGCTCGCAACCAGCGCCACGATCGCCAGCGTGCCCGCGACCGCCGCGAGCGTCAGCGGATCCGACGGGCTCACGCCGAACACGAGCTTCTCCAGGATTCTGGCCGAGCCGAGCGCGGCCATCGCGCCGGCGGCGATGCCGATGAGGGCCGGCGTCATCCCCTCGACGACGACGAGCCGGACCACGTCGGCCGTCCGCGCTCCCAGGGCGGTCCGGATCCCGATCTCGCGGCTGCGTCCGCGCACGATGTACGACAGGACGCTGTAGATCCCCACCGACGCGAGCGCCAGCGCGACCGACGCGAAGAGCCCGAGGAGCAGCGCGCTGAAGCGCTGTGACGTCAGCGTTTCGTCCAGCACCTCCTGCATCGCGCGGATGTCTTGGACCGGCTGCGCCGGATCGATCGCGCGCACCACGCCCAGCGCGGGCCGGGCGAGCGAAGCCGGAGGCACGGACGTCCGCACGACGAGCGACAGACTCGTCCAGGATCGCTCGCGCGTGTACTCGTAGACGGTCGCGGCTGCCGCCTCGGAGAGATCCCCCTGCTTGACGTCGCCCACGATGCCGACCACCTCCTTGGCGAGCGTCTTCGACTGGAGCGGCAGCGTGACGCGCCGCCCGATCGGATCGGCGTCCCCCCACAGCAGTTTCACGGCGGCGCGGCTGACGAGCAGGACCTCCACGTCGCTGTCCGCGACGTCACGCCCGCGCAGCACCGGGATGCTCATCGCGCGAAGGTAGCCGGGCGTGATCTTGCGCACCTCGACCGTCGGCTGATCGCGCGGCAGGAGCTCCGCGTGTCCCTCCAGGACGATCGGCTGCACGGAGCCGCCCTGAGCCGGCAGATCGTCGATCGCTCCCGCCGCCTGGACGCCGGGCAGCGCGCGGATGCGCAGCAGCGCGCCGTCGAAGAACGCGCTGATCTGCGCCGGCGTGCGGTACCGCGTCTCCGGCAGCGAGACGCGCAGCGTCAGCACGTTGCGAGGATCGAACCCGGCGTCGACGTGACGCAGCGCGAACAGACTTCGGAGCATGACGCCGGCGCCCATCAGCAGCACGAGCGACAGCGCCACTTCACAGACGATGAGCAGCCGCCGCGTCCGGATCCCGGACGTGCCGGCGTCGCTCCGTCCGCCGTCCTTCAACGCCTCGTTGAGATCCGAGCGCCCGGCGCGGATCGCCGGCATCGCCCCGGCCAGGATGCCCGTCACGATCGACGCCGCCACGACGAACAGCAGCACGCGCGCGTCGATCGAGATCTCGTCGGCCCTGGGCACCTGGTTGACAAGCAGCACGGCGCCGGCGGCGAGGCTCGCGCGGGCGAGCAGCAGCCCCGTGGCGCCTCCCGCCAGCGCGAGCACCAGCGCCTCGATCAGCAGTTGCTGGAAGACGCGTGCGCGCGCCGCGCCCAGGGCGGCGCGGATGGCGATCTCCTTGCGGCGGCCGAGCGCGCGCGCGAAGAGCAGGTTGCCGACGTTCGCACATGCGATCAGCAGGACCAGCACGACGGCCGCGAGCAGCATCACCAGCGACATCCGGATGTCGCCCACGATCAGTTCCTGCAGCGGAACGACGGTAGCGCCCCAGCCCGCGCTGGCCTGCGGGAACTCGCGCTCGAGCCGCTCGGAGATGACGTTCATCCCGGATTGCGCCTGCGCCGCATCGACGCCGGGCTTCAGGCGCGCGATCACCTGGGCGTTGTGATTGTCGCGGACCGCGCGGTCGGCGGCGGAGTAGGCGAGCGGCACCCAGATGTCTTTTCCCGACACGGCCCACGAGGCGACCGAGAAGCGCGCGGGCATGACGCCGACGATCGTGTACGCCTCGCCGTCGAGCGAGAGCGTGCGGCCGATGACGTCCGATGCGCCGCCCAGATGGCTCTGCCAGAATCGGTTGCTGAGGACGACAACGTGCGCGCGCCCCGGCGAGTCTTCGTCCGCAAGGAAGACGCGCCCGAGCGACGGCCGGGCACGCACGACCTGAAAGAAGTCCGCTCCCACGGCTCCCGCGACGACGGCTTCCGCGTCGCCGGCGCCCGTCAGCGTGAGCTGCCGGAACCTGTAAATCGCCATGCCCTCGAACATCTGCGCGTCCCGCTTCCAGTCGTAAAAGTTGGCGGGCGAGACCGAGAAGCGGTGGATGCCCGGGAACGCGTTCTGCGGCGGCTCATGGAACAGGCGGACGAGTCGATCCGGATCCTCGAATGGCAGCGGGCGCAGCAGCACTGCATTGACAATGCTGAAGATGGCCGTGTTGGCGCCGATGCCCAGCGCAAGGACGGCGACGACTGCGGCCGCGAACGAGGGGGCGCGGGACAGGACCCTGAAGGCATAGCGAAAATCGGCGACGAGCGTGCGCATGACGGAGTCCTCCGGGGAACGCGGCGAATGAAACGGCGGCGAATGCCTGCGCGCCCGCGGCGGCGCCGCGAGGCAGCGGAGCGTCTGCCGCCAGAACCAGGCGCGCGCGCCGGACGGCGAGGCGGCGCGTCGCGACTGAAACTCTTCTTCCAGGTCGCCCAGGACGAACTCGCGCCATTCAGCGGGCACCCGCCGCGTCAGCAGCCACACGGCGAGGCGAGGTGAACCGGATGTCACTTCGTCTCCAGGCGGGCCTCGAGGCCGCGGGTCATGGCGGTGAACGCGCGGTAACTCCGGCGCAGCGCGGCGGCGCCCGCCGGCCGCAACGCGTAAAATGTCCGGCGGCGGCCGCCCCGCTGGGCGGTGGGTTCGCCTACCCACGACCGGAGCAGCCCCTTGCTCTCGAGCCGCTCGAGCGTGGTATAGACGGCGTTGATCGAGACGTCGCGTCCCGAGCGTGCGTGAATCTCCTGCCGGATGGCGGCGCCGTACGCCTCGTCCGCGAGACGCCACACCCCCAGCATGACGAGCTGTTCGAAGTCGCCGAGCACCGCTGCCTTGTGTTTAAACCACATTGTGGGTGATATTACCGGACCAGAGACTTGGACGGCAACGCGGGGCGCCCGGTTGCCGCGCCCGGGTCCGCGGCCGGCGCGTTGCCGGATCGCGCTCGACCTGCCGCTGTTGCCCGGCCGCGCCCGCAGGTGCCGCTCAAGACTTCGCGGAGACGATGAACACGCACCGGCATGTGGGCGAACCCATGCTGCGCCGCCGGGGCCGTTCGGCTCGCCTTCGGTCGCCCTCGACGGAAATCAAGGACTCTGGGTCACCCCACTGCGTTCACCCGGCAACCCTGCGGCGCTTCACGAAGCGGAGGTTGTAGCTGAATGGCCGCTCGATGACGTGCTGCACGCTCCATGCTGCCTGTTCGGCCAGCGATCGAAATGCCTCGAGCGTGCGCGGGCGCGTCGCGACCCGATCGGCGGTCTGCAAGGCACGCATCGCTTCGCCATCCCGCGTGACCGATCCCACGAGGATCGCATCGGGTGCGGTTCCCTCGTGCAGCGTCTCCAGGTTCGCGGCGATCTCGGTGTCCGAACCGTACTCGAAGAGGGCCCCTTCTGAAGAGACCGCGCAGACTGCATCGGCCGCGTGCCGGCCGGCAAGAGCCTCTCGCAATCCATCGACCTGAGACCACTGGTACTTGAAGTGCCGGAAGCCGATTTCGAGACCGGATAGCGGCGCGCCAGGCGCCCGGAGCGCCTGGAGAGCCCGGACACCGAAGGCCGGACCGTGATCATCGACGTCCAGGACCGTGATTCCGATCTCCAGACCCACCAGCAGGTTCGAATGCTCGGCGTGAAGATGAATCAGCGCGTTCCAGCTGTCGCCCGCCGGGCCACCTCCGATGTTCACGAGACAGAACGGCCGCCGGGGGTTGGCGGCGGCGGTGAGCGACAAGCCGTCGGCGAGCAGTCGCGCCATGTCCTGCAGGCGGACTCTCGTCATCAGGGCGGGGAACGACGCGGCAATCCGCCGGTCTATCGGGCTCGCCTCCGCGCCCAGATTCCCGGGACCAAGCTTCAACAGATAGGTATCCATGCCGGTCAGGAACGTGCCCGAGGCCGCAATCAGCCCGCGTCCGAGCATCGACCGCTGCAGCGCATCTCGAACAGGCGCCGGGATCTCCTGCCGCTCCCTCGACTCGAGCACGAATTGATCGCACATCGTCGCGAGCTCCGCGTCGGTCGCGGTCACTGCAAAGGCCGGGTTGGTCACATCGATGACGGGAAGGCTCAATCCGTCTTCCGTCGTCGCAGAGAGAATGCCAGGCGTCATCGGAGCCTCCCAAGGAAAGCAGTACCGCACAGTGGCGAAATCTGTGAGAACGTGACGAATCCCCGTTAATAATTATACCACATTCTGAATATTTATTCAATGCAAAACCGACGCCTGTGCCACCGACGCTGCCCTCGCGAGCGCAGCGCCCCTGGAAGTAACTCGGAGAAGCCGCGATTCAGACGGGCGATACGCGTCGGCGGCGAATCGAGCATGACGGGGAAGCCGCGGCGTTCAGTGGCCATCTGCCTGCGATCGACCGATAAGTCGGAGGATCCGACGGAATGCGGCGTAGTCGTCTTCGTTTTGTCGGAATTGCGCTTGTGCTGGCTTCCTGACATCGCGTTGTCAGCTCGCAGGAACCGCTCGAGAGCTTCTGCAGGTTCAACAGCAGGTCAGCCAGCGCGTCGGCGGCAGTGAAACGGTGTAAACCTGAGCAATGGGCGATCTTTGGAGCATCGGCATGAGGTTTACTATGGTCGGTTTCAGGAGGCGCCATGCCTGACCAGGAGACGCAGGTCGGAAGTGAGGAGCTGCAATTCGACCGTGTCATCACCGACTCGACGTCTTCGGCCCCTCCGAGCAAGCCAGCGGTCATCTGCGCGGCTTGTCAAACGTCGATCGAGACGGAGTACTACGACGTGAACGGGAACATCTTCTGCAGCCGTTGCCGTACCGCCTCTGAATCCGCCGCCGAAACGCCGCGGGGGGTCATTCCGCTCATGACCGCCGGTGCCTTCGGCCTGGGTGCGGGAGTTATCGGCGCGGTCATCTATTACGCCGTCATCGCGATAACCCACTTCGAGATCGGCATCGTTGCCATTCTCATCGGCTACATGGTCGGTTACGCGGTTCGCAAAGGCGCTCGCGGGCGTGGCGGACTTCGCTTTCAGGTTCTCGCCGTTGCGCTGACGTATGCATCCGTCGCGCTCGCGTACACGCCCATCGCGGTCAAGCAGGCTATCGGTGCCAATCGCAGCGCTCGGCAGGCACCGGCAGCGACGACGAGCAGCAGCGGCATCGCTGAGGCCGCGCCCGATAGCCGGCGCGCCCCGACGACGAAGCCGGGTGGAAGTGGCCTGCTCCTGACTGTGGCGTTTCTGCTGGCCTTCATCGCCGCCCTTCCGGTGCTGATGGCGATGGGATCGTTTCCCTCCGGCCTCATCGGCGCATTCATCATCTTCATCGGAATGAGGCAGGCCTGGAGGATGACGGGCGCGCCCTGGCTGCAGATCCTCGGACCGTACCGCGTCGGCGCCGCTCCGGCCTCGACACCTGCTTGACGCCGACACACTGCACCCACTGCGGAACTGAGCTGGCGCCGGATGCGCTGGCGTGTCCCGCCTGCGCGTCGCTGATTCATACCGACACGCTGAAACAGCTCGCGGCCGAGGCCGACGTCGCGACGCGCGCGGGCGATCTGGTGAGCGCGCGGAACCACTGGGCGGCGGCACTGCGTCTGCTGCCGGCCCGCTCGCAGCAGCACGCCGTGATCCGCGATCGGCTCGCCGAGCTCACTCGCCGCATCGACGCGGCGGCGGTTCAAGGTGCGCCGGTGGCGGCCGACACGGCGCCGTGGTGGCGGCGCGGCGCCCCGGGACTCGTCACCGTCGCGCTGGTACTGACCAGCAAGCTCAAGTTCCTGCTGCTGGGACTCACGAAGGCGAGCACGTTCGTTTCGATGTTCGCCTTCTTCGGCGTGTACTGGTCGATCTACGGCTGGCCACTGGCGCTCGGACTCGTGCTCTCGATCTACATCCACGAGATGGGACACGTCGCCATGCTGCGCAGGCTCGGCATCGAGGCGGGCGCGCCGATGTTCATCCCGGGTGTCGGAGCGTTCGTGATGTTGAAACAGCATGTCAGCGATCCGCTGACCGATGCGAAGATCGGCCTGGCCGGGCCTGTGTGGGGTCTTGGGGCGGCGCTCGCCGCGTTCGGGATCTATGCCGTCACTGGCGCGCGGATCTGGCTCGCCATCGCACAGCTGACGGGGTTTCTCAACCTGTTCAATCTCACCCCCGTGTGGCAGCTGGACGGGTCGCGCGGCGTCCACGTGCTCGCGCGAGGGGAGAGATGGGCTCTGGTGGCCGCAATTGCTCTCGCGCTGATGGTGACGGAACAGCGCCTCCTGTTCATCGTCGGCGGCGTCGCCGTGTGGCGCGCGTTGCAGCAGGAGACCGGCCCGGGCGACGCGCGGGTGCTCGCCACGTTCGTCGTGCTCGTCATCGCACTCTCGTTGCTCGCGCGCGGACTGGGTTGATTCAGCGATGGTCACGCGCCTGGCGGCGCTCGGCGTCACGCGACGGACAGCGACGTCGGAACATCCAGAAAGCGCCCGTAGCACGCCGCAGTCTCGCCGAGCGCACGGCGCTCCGGTCCGGTCAACCGCCTTCGCGGGATGACATCGACGATGACTCCACTGGCGTCGCGAACGGCCTTCCAGGTGCCGGCGATCTGCCCGGCAATCACGAGCGCATGCTGGAACGTCGCGTTTCCGCGGGAACGAGATGCAATCGCGGTCGGTGCATGGGGCACCGCTTCACGATCCCGGTACGCCACGAGGTACTCGTCGTACACCGGCAGCAGATGGACGGTCCTGCGCCGCGTGACGCCGGCTGTCGTGCCGCCAAGGCGCCAATAGGTTCGGTCATCGACCACATCGTGCCGGGCTCGGTTCATCTCGAGGCCTCGCTTGGCGTCAGCCGTCGCGAGCCCTGACCACCAGAGGAAGTCCCGGACGGTGGCGGGGCCATGGCTCGTGAAATACCGCCGGGTGAGCTCCGCGATCGCCTCGTCGCGTGAAAGGCGCGCGGCCCGAGGCGTGCGCTGCGCCAGCAGGGTGTAGGTGATCTGTTTCCCGCGGCGGGGGCCGCTGCAGATGACGCCCTCGAGCTCGGCGTATAGCGTGATGAGCGCAAGCCGAACGCCTTTCGCCGCAAGGCCGGCGCGCTCGAGCTGCGCGCCAAGCTCGGCGCGTGTCAGGCAGTGACCATCCCTGAGGGCTCGTTCGAACGCGGTCGTCGCGCGGTTGAGGAGGCTCTCGTCCAGGCCGTTTTGGCGTCTGTAATAGGCCATGGCCCGATGCACGCGCGGCGCGGTGAGCTCGAGCATCCAGCGGATGTCCGCCGGCGTGACGAAATGCCAGGTCGGACGCATCACATGCGTGCGGAGGATCTTCCCTTCGTCGAAGGCGCGATCAATCGCCGCGTCGGTCGTGCCATCCGGCATCCGCAGGGCGAGTGCCCATTTCGCGGCCGGATACTCCTGCGCCTGCACTGCACCCAGCCACGCGATGACATCCGCCGGCTGGCGAGGCCCCGCCCGCGTGATGCACTGGTTGTGGAGTCTCTGCTCGGCGATTGCCGTGTTCACGGGCGTTCCAGACGCGCCAATTCCGGCCGGACTCGCTCACGCCAGCGCGTGATCGATGGGGAACGCTCGACCGGACCACGCCTTCACCGATGTCCACGGCTGCGCCGGCGCGGACCAGAAGTCGTCGGACGCGGGCAGGCCGAGCGGAAGCAGCCCGACTGAACACAGATACAGGCTGCCGGTCGAGATGTAGGTCTCGCCGATTCCGGGCTGGTGCCCGCAGAAGCCGATGCGGAGCCAGCCGTCCGCGTCGAAGGTCTCCGGCGCATCCATCGATCGGCGGATCGACGCGGTCAGCGCGCCGCGCACCTGCGCGGGCGAGACGCCGTCAGGTAACCGATGCCGGAGCGCCGTCTGCGCGAGCAGATGGAACGCGCCGAAGCGGTACGCGATCGAGCGGCCGATCGGCGGGAAGCTGCCGTCGGGCGCGATCATGCGCTCCGGAATCGCCGCGTATCGGGTCGCGCGCTGGTCTTCGCGCGCGGCGATCCCGGTCCAGGCCGGCGACTCGCCTTTGCAGACCTCGAGCACGTCAACCAGCATGGGATGGATGACGAAGCTGTTGTAGAAGTCCCAGTGGAACTCCGGGCCGTCGCCGTACGCGCCGTCGCCTTTGTACCACTGTTCGTGCTGCCGCACCGCGTAGTCGACGCGCGTCGGATCCCAGCCCGCGCCGAGCGATTTCAAGCCGGCCTCGACCATCGCCGAGAACAACAGAGAGTTGTTGAAGCCCGGCACGATCGGCCGCGTCGACTCGAGCGCGGCGACGAGGTGCCGCTTCGTCGTCGCGTCGAAGCCATCGCGCAGCGTGCGCGGCGCGCGCAGGATGCCCTGCGCGAGAAACGCGGCATCGACGAGCGGCTGCCGATCGCGGGTGAAGTTCAGAAAATCGGGCGAGGCGGGGTCGACCGCGCGCGCGATCGCGCGATGCGCGAGTGTCGCGTAGTCCGCTCGCAGAGGCCCTCGGGCGAGCCGTCGGCCGGCAGCTCGATCCACGGTGCGAGGCCCGCCATCAACCGGCCGAGCGCTTCGAGATGCGTGACGTTCCGGCGGTCGGCGCCCTCCGCCTGTTCGACCGGGAGCCGCGCCTTCAGCGTGCCGTTCGCAAGATGGGTGAGCACGGGATCGGCGAGCCGGCGCATGACCGCGATCCACACATCGCGATCGGTCGGCGCTGCCGCACCCGGGGGAGCCGGACGCTGGTCGGCGTTCGCGGCGGCCTGCCAGGCCGCCGATGCCGCGCTGGCCGCGCTCGCGGTCTTGAGAAACTCGCGGCGATCCACGGTCAGTTCCGCGGCGGCACGATCGCGGCGACCACCGACGAGTACCACTCGCCGTGGTTGTGCACGTAGGCTCCGCGCATCCACGCGATCGCCGTCCGGCGGTCGTTCCATTTCGGGATCACCGGCCTCAGGTTGTCGAACGACGAATTGCGCGTGAACGGCGTCCAGGTCCACCTGCCGTTCGCGCCGCGCTCACCGCGAAACAGCTCGTAATGGCGCTTCGCGTCGGCGGAGCTGACGAGCGGCGCGCCGCTCACCGGATCCGCGTCGGTCGAGATGTAGAGCACGTCGGGGTTGTTGGGGTCGAGCGCGCCCAGCCCGGAGTAGTCATCCTCGTCCGGATAGAGGCGCGTACCCGCGTGCGCGATCTCCTCGTGATGCCATCCGGTCGCGTCGAGTCGCGCGTAGTGATAGCGCAGGTCCATGCCGCCCTGCCCCCGCGGCAGCCCGCGGCCGTCGACCTGCGTCGAGAAGAGGACATACGGGCGATCGTTCCGATCGAGCTCGACGTCGACCATCCAGGCGACGTTGTCCGGCCCGCCCTGATAGAACTTCGTGAAGTCCCACGTTGCGATGCTCGTCTCGGTCGATGTGCTCAGCACGCCGACCTTCGTGCCGTCGGTGCGATACAGCGCGCCGTCGCGCACGTAGCCGTGATAGAGGCTGTTGTCGAAGTTGCGCGGGTGATCCTCCGTCGCCACGAAATGAACCGTGCCTTTCCCATCGTCGGCGAACTTGAGGTACGCGCTGTAGCCGCCCTTCCCGTACAGCCAGCGTCCGCCGTACTTCCACGTCCTCCCCTCGTCGTCCGAGAACATGTAGTTCGGGTCGTGATGGAAGGCGCGGATGAAGTTGTAGAGCCGCCCGTTCGGCATCCGAAAGAGGTTCGCGTAGGTCGCGTTGTTGCCGGCGTACGTCGCATCGTCTCCCGGCGTCGCCACCACGGATGCCGGGCTCCACACGAGCGGATTGTGCGGCTCCGAGAGCCGGTAGTACATACGCCGCTCGCGCGCGTGCATGCTGTAGACGGCGAGATAGCGGCCGTCGGACCGCACGTAAAACGCCGGCGCATCATGGTCGTCCTGCTCCAGGTGCGGGTGGAGGACGACGGTCTGCGCCGTTCCGGTGGCGATGTCGTAGACCGACACCTCGACGTTGCCGGAATTCGGATCGCTCACGTTCGCCTGATTGCTGCCGATGGCGCGGACCGACCCGATAATCAGCTTCCCGTCGTTCACGATGACGCGCGGATCCATGAACCACGACCAGGCGCCGTTGTCGTTGAGCCGGACGAGCGTGGCGGCGACGTAGTTGGACGGGTAGCCGTCATCTGTGCGCGCGGCGAGCGTGGCAGCAGCGATGAACAAAAGCGTGCAGGCGCGTTTCATGTGCCTCCTGCTGAACGTAGACCTCGGTCCGGCTAATGCGTTTTGCACGTTCGCTACGCCGTTGTGCGGACGGCTCCAAGGCCGGACGCTACGTACGATGAAGCCGACACTATGGCTGTACACCGAACGTGAATACAGTTCTCGTGCGATACGTGTCGCCGGGCCTCAGGACTGTCGACGGAAAGTTCGGTTTGTTCGGCGAATCGGGGAAATGCTGCGTCTCGAGGCAGAAACCGCTTCTCGGGCCGTACGCGTGACCCGCTTTGCCGGTATCGCCCGTCAGCCTGTTGCCCGTGTAGAACTGCACGCCAGGCTCGGTCGTCGCGACATCGAGCGTGCGCCCGCTGGTCGGCTCGACTACCCGCGCGGCATGGTGCATGCCGCCCGCTCGGTTCAACACGAAGTTGTGGTCGTAGCCGTCCGCGAGGCGAAGCTGCGCGTGATCGCGATCGATCCGCGCGCCGATGGCCGTGGGCGTGCGGAAATCGAACGGTGTGCGATCGACGGATGCGAGCTCGCCGGTCGGGATCATCCCCGCGTCGACCGGCGTGAATCGATCCGCGTCGAGCGTCACCCGATGCTGCAGGATGGTGCCGTTCCCCTCACCGGCGAGGTTGAAGTAGCTGTGCTGCGTGAGGTTGACGTGCGTGGTCTTGTCGGTCGTCGCCGTGTATTCGACGCTCAGCTCGTTGCGCGCCGTCAGCGTATAGGCGACCGCGGCATGCAGAGCGCCCGGGTACCCTTCCTCGCCGTCAGGGCTCGTGTAGGTCAGCCCGACGCCAACCTCGCCTCCGCGATCGAACGGCTCGGCGCGCCAGACGACCTTGTCGAAGCCCTTCACGCCCCCGTGAAGATGATTCTCGCCGTTGTTGGTCGCAAGATGGAACGTGTGGCCGTCGATCGTGAACTGGCCCTTTGCGATCCGGTTGCCGTACCGGCCCACGACGGCGCCGAAGAAACGCGACCGCGTCAGATAGCTTGCGAGCTCGTCGAACCCGAGGACGACATCGGCGAGGCGGCCGCCGCGATCGGGCGTCTTGATCGACACGACGATCGCGCCGTATGTGATGACGCGAACTTCGACGCCGTTGCCGTTCGTCAGCGTGAAGAGATCCACCGCGGTCCCGTCGGGCATCGCGCCAAACGACGAGCGGGTCACGCTGGCTGCCAGCATCACGACCGCAGCGATCGGTGTCGGCACGGCCTCACAGACGGACGAGATCGGCGATCCGGACCGGCTTCCGCTGATCGATGCTGTTCCGGATCGCGATGCCGGTCAGGCAGGACATCGCCCCCGCGCGCGAGTCGGGCAGCTTCATGTATTCGGGCGCGTCGGTCTTTCTGAAGATCAGATCGCGCATGCGATCGTCGCCGCCTCCGTGCCCTTCGGTCAGCTTCGGAATCGGCACCTTCGTCCGCTTGCCGAAGCTCTTCGTGACGTAGATCTCGTGGCTGTCGGCGACCTCCCAGGGCTGCCGCTCGAACGACTGCACGTCGAGCCGGCCCTTCTCGCCGTTGAACGCGACGCGGTAGCCTTCGTACGGCATATACGCGTTCAGCGCATAGCTCATCGTCGCGCCGTTCGAGTACTTCACGATCGCCTGCATGTTGTCGAAGATGTCGACGTCCTCGCGGAAGACGCAGCCGTCGCGGTAGTAGCCGTCGGCATCCTCGCACGCCGCGTAGAGATCCATCCGCCGCTTGTCCTTCGTCATGTCGTAGTAGAACCGGCACTCCGATGTGTGCGGGCAATTGCGGCAATTGTCGGCGGGCGGCTTCGGGCGGAACGTCCCGTTCTTCCCGTAGATGCCGAGGCCGCCGTAGCCCGAGACCTCGACCGGATCGGCGCCGAGCCACCAGTTCATCAGATCGAAATGATGGCTGGCCTTGTGCACGAGCAGCGATCCGCTGTTCTTGCGGAGGCGGTGCCAGCGGCGGAAGTAGTCGGCGCCATGAATCACATCGAGGTACCAGCTGAAGTCGACCGAGACGATCTTGCCGATCTCGCCCGACATGATGATCTCTTTCATCTGCTGGTGGGCCGGCGCGTAGCGGTAGTTGAACGTGACGACGATCTTCCGGTTGTTGCGCTTCTCGGCGTCGAGGATCGCCTGACATTTCGTTTCGTCGGTCGTGAGCGGCTTCTCGGTCATCACATCGAGGCCGCGGTCGAGGCCCTTGATGATGTACTCATGATGGAAGCCGTCGACGGTGGTGACCATCAGCAGCTCGGGCTTCGTCTTCTCGATCATCTCCTCGAAGTTGGTGAAGGTCGGCGCGTTCACGCCCATGTACGCGCGCGCGGCGAGCGTCCGCTTCGGGTTGATGTCGCACAGGCCGACGAACTCGAGCAGGTCGGGATAGCGTTTGACGAGATCGCGGCCCCACATGCCGCTGCCGCGGTCGCCGGTGCCCACGATCGCGTAGCGCCGCTTCGCCCGAGACTGCCCGAGCGCGTCGGCCGGAAACAATGAGGCGCCGAGCGCGGCCGTGCCGGCCGCCTTGACGAACTCGCGGCGCGTGCTCGTGGGAACGTCGGACATGATTCCTCCTTGGGCGCCGAAGCGCGACGCGCGAAGGCGGCCCGGGCGCACATGCTAGCACAGCCCGCGAGACAAATGTGCCAAAATGCGTTGACTTTACCGGTAAAGTATAGTATTTCACCGCCGTCGAGTCGCATGAGCCGATACGTCCTGACGGTCAACCTCCGAGACGACCCGGCCGCCATCAAGGCCTACCGCGACCACCACAGCCGCGTGTGGCCGGAGGTCGTCGAGAGCCTCCGGCGGGCCGGCGTGAGCCGCATGGACATCATGCTGCTGGGGCGCCGACTCGTCATGATCCTCGAGTTGAACGACGGCCTCGACTTCCGTCATGTCTTCGCGATGCACGCCGCCTCCAATCCGCGCGTCCAGGAGTGGGAACGGCTGATGCGATCGCTGCAGGAGCCCTCGTCCGACGCGCCGCCCGGCGACTGGTGGGCGGTGATGGAGCCGGTGTTCCGGCTGCCATGACCGGCCCCGCGGCCATGCGCATCGACGCGCACCAGCATTTCTGGCAGTACGACCCGGCCGAGTACGGCTGGATAGACGAGGGGCTGGCAGCGCTGCGGCGCGACGCGCTGCCGCCGGAGGCGCAGCGCGAGATGGCGCGCGCCGGATTCGACGCGTGCGTTGCCGTGCAGGCGCGGCAGACGATCGAGGAGACGCGCTGGCTCCTGTCGCTCGCCGACGCGCATCCCTTCATTGCCGGCGTCGTGGGCTGGGTCGACCTGCAGGCGCCCGACGCACGCGCGCAGCTCGAACGGTTCGCCGTTCATGGCAGGCTCGTCGGCGTGCGCCACATCGTGCAGAGCGAGCCCGACGAACGGTTTCTGCTCCGGCCGGCGTTCTGCCGCGGCCTGGCGCTGCTCGCGGAGTTCGGCCTCGCGTACGACATCCTTGTGTATAGTCGCCATCTACCCGCCGCGGCGGAGCTGGCCGGCCGGTTCGCGACCCAGCGATTCGTGCTCGATCACCTCGCGAAGCCGGATATTCGCGGCGGGGAGATGCGCGCGTGGGAGCGGGATGTGCGGGCGCTGGCCGCGCATCGGAACGTGTGGGGCAAGCTGTCGGGGCTGGTGACGGAAGCGGATTGGCAGCGTTGGACGCCGCGCGAGATCCGTCCGTATCTCGACGTCGCGTTCGACTGTTTCGGCCCCGATCGTCTGATGATCGGTTCGGACTGGCCGGTCTGCACGGTCGCCGGCGACTACTCGCGCACGATGGCGGTCATCGTCGACTATGTGGCCGACCGTCCCGCGCACGAGCGCGAGGCCGTGCTCGGCGGCAACGCGCAGCGGTTCTGGAATCTCGAGACGATCGATGCACGCACAACAATTCGTACGTAGTATCCGCCTTCAGGCGGACCTCGCCGGTCCGGCTCAAGCCGGACGCCACGTGCAGGACCTTGCCGGTCCGGCTAAAGCCCGACGCTACGTACAAATGGCGGTGTTCGCTATCGCGACGCTGGCGACACTTGGCTGCCGGGCGCACACCGATCCTGACGCGCTGACGATCGCCGTTATCCCGAAGGGCACGTCGCACGTGTTCTGGCAGAGCATTCACGCCGGCGCGGAAAAGGCGGCGCGCGAGCTGGGCGCGACGATCATCTGGCGCGGACCGCTGCGCGAGGACGACCGCAATTCGCAGGTGTCAGAAGTGGAAGGGTTCGTGAGCCGCGGCGTGTCCGGGATCGTCCTCGCGCCGCTCGACGACTCCGCCCTCGCGCTTCCCGTGGCCGAGGCTGCGCGCCGTTCGATTCCGGTCGTCGTGATCGATTCCGGGCTGAAGGGCAACGATTACATCAGCTTCGTCGCGACCGACAACCGCAAGGGCGGCCGGCTGGCCGGCGACGAGCTCGCGGGCCTGCTGCACGACGCCGGCAAGGTCGTCATGCTCCGGTACGCGGAAGGATCCGAGAGCACGCTGCAGCGCGAAGCCGGGTTCCTCGAAGCGATCGGCGCGCGCAAGGGCATCGAGATCGTCAGCTCGAATCAGTACGGCGGCGCCGACGTCGAGGGCGCGTACAAGAAAAGCGAGGCGCTGCTCAGCCGCTTCAAAGGCAGCGACGGCACGCTCGGCGTCGACGGCATCTTCACGCCGAACGAGTCGACGACGCTGGCGATGATGCGGGTGCTGCAGGACAACGGGTGGGCCGGCAAGGTGAAGTTCGTCGGGTTCGACGCATCGGAGACGCTCGTCAAGGGCCTGGCCGACGCGAGTATCGACGGCCTCGTGCTGCAGGATCCGGTCAACATGGGCTATCTCGGCGTGAAGACGATGGTCGCGCACCTGCACGGCCAGCCGGTGGAGAAGCGCATCGATACCGGCGTGCGCCTCGTCACCCGCGAGCACATGAACGATGCCGACGCGAAGGAGCTGCTGCACCCGGATCTGTCGCGATGGCTGAAGCCGTGACCGCGCCGCGGTTCGAGATGCACGGCGTGCGCAAGACGTTCGGCGCAACAGTCGCGCTGGACGCGGTCGATCTTTCGGTGCGCGCCGGCGAGGTCTGTGCGCTGGTCGGACAGAACGGCGCGGGCAAGAGCACGCTGATGGCGATGCTCGCGGGGGCGCTCGCGCCGGACGCCGGCCTGATGCGGCTCGATGGCGCGGCCTACGCTCCGCGCAATCCGCTCGACGCGCGACAGGCCGGCGTCGCGATGATCTACCAGGAGCTGTCGCTCGCGCCGCACCTCAGCGTGATGGAGAATATCGTCCTCGGCGTCGAGCCCGCGCGCCGCGGCATCGTCCTGCGCGCGCGGATGCGCGAGATCGCGGTCGCGGCGCTCGGTGAGCTCGGACACACGGATATTGCGCCCGAGACGCGGGTCGGCGATCTGCCGCCGGCCGCGCAGCAGCTCGTCGAGATCGCGCGTGCGCTGGCCATCGGGTGCCGCGTCCTCGTCCTCGACGAGCCGACGAGCAGCCTCGGCCGCGCGGACGTGGCCATATTGTTCGAGCTCATCGCCCGGCTCAAGGCGCGCGGTCTCGCGATCGTCTACATCTCGCACTTCATCGAGGAAGTGAAAGCGGTGTCGGATCGCTTCGTCGTGCTGCGCGACGGCCGCAACGCCGGCGCCGGCGTGACGTCCACTACGCCGGCCACCGACATCGTCGGCCTGATGGTCGGTCGCGCGTTCGACGAGATGTATCCGCGCGGCACCCGGACGCCCGGCGATCCGGTGTTGCTGTTGAATGACGTCGTGCCGGGCGCGGCGACGCTCGCGCTGCGTCGCGGTGAGATTCTCGGCATCGCAGGCCTTCTCGGCGCGGGGCGGACCCGGCTGCTCCGCGCGATTTTCGGTCTGGAGCCGGTGATGCGCGGCACGATCACCGTCGGCGCGTTCTCGGGTCCGTCGACGCCGGCCGATCGCTGGCGGCAGGGTCTCGGGATGCTGAGCGAGGACCGCGCCGGCGAAGGGCTCGCGCTCGGATTGAGCGTCGCCGACAACATGACGCTGACGCGGCTCGAGCCGCTCGGTCCGGCGTTCACGGTGGTACCGTCGCGCCAGCAGGCGGCCGCCGAGCGCTGGATCGATCGCCTTGGCATTCGATGCGCACACTCGCGCCAGACGATCGGCGAGCTGTCCGGAGGCAATCAGCAGAAGGTCGCCGTCGCGCGACTGCTGCACCACGACGTCGACGTGCTGGTGCTCGACGAGCCGACGCGCGGCATCGACGTCGCCAGCAAGGCGCAGATTTACCGGTTGATCGACGAGTTGGTATGCGGCGAGCCTGTGACGCGCGGGGACGGCGACGCCAGCAGCGTCGTCGACCTGCACCGTGAAAAAGCCGGGCGCCCCGTTCCGCCCGTCGCTCGCTTGGGCTCCGCGCGCGCTTCGGCGAAGATCGCCGCAGCGCCGGAAGCGCCGAGGGGACAAGGTCGGAAATCGGTGCTCCTCGTGAGCAGCTACCTGCCGGAGCTGCTGGGTGTGTGCGATCGGATTGCCGTGATGTCGCGCGGGCGGCTGGGCCCTGCGCGGCCGGTGGAGGAATGGACAGAGCACTCGCTGTTGATGGAAGCGTCGGGCGCACGGGCCGCGTCGTAACCGCGCGGCGGTTTCTCGACGAGCGCGGGGTGCTCGTCGGGCTCGTCGTCGTGGCGCTCGTGTTCGGCGCGCTGATCGGCCCGCAGTTCTTCGGTGCCGCCAATCTCGAGCTGATGGCGCGCCAGACGGTCATCGTCTGCGTCGCGGCGCTCGGCATGACGATGGTGATCGTGTCGGGGGGGATCGATCTGTCGGTCGGATCGATCGTCGCGCTCAGCACGGTAGTGACTGCGCTGTTCCTGCGCCACGACGGCAGCCCGTCGGGCGCGCTGGTCGCGGCGCTCGGCGCGGTGGCGGCGGGCGCATTATGTGGCGTGCTCAACGGCGTGCTCGTCACGCAGCTGCGCGTGGTCCCGTTCATCGTCACGCTGGGCACGATGCTCATCGTGCGCGGCGCGGCCAAGGGTCTGTCCGACGAGCGCCGGCTGGAAGCGCCGATCACCTGGCTGAACGATCTCCTGAAAACCACGCAAACGGGCCACGGGCTGCTGCTCCCATCGGGTATCTGGATGACCGCGGCGCTTGCGGTCGCCGTCGCCTTCACGCTGCAGTACACACGCTTCGGGCGCCACCTGTTCGCAATCGGCTCGAGCGAGCGAACGGCGCGGCTCTGCGGCGTGCGCATCAACCGCTCGAAGATCGCGGTCTATACCGTCGCGGGCGCGCTCGCCGCGCTTGCCGGCGTGATGGCGTTCTCGAGGCTGTCGGTGGGCGACCCGACGGTCGCCAACGGCCTCGAGCTCGACGTCATCGCGGCGGTCATCATCGGCGGCGGCAGCCTCCTCGGCGGCAAGGGCAGCGTCGTCGGAACGATCGCGGGCGCCGCCATCATGGCGGTGATTCAGATCGGCTGCTCGCAGCAGGGGTTGCCGAACTGGGTCCAGCAGATTGTCACCGGCGCCATCATCGTGTTCGCGGTCGGCCTCGATCGGTGGCGGACCGGAACACAGAGTTAGCACGAGGACACAGAGTGGAATCCGCCACCGAGACACAAAGACACCGAGGGGAATCAGCGTTCTCCGCCTCCTCCGTGTGCGTCTGCGAGGCGATCCCGCGATGAGAATCCGCGGCCTCGAGGTGCTCGACCTCCGGTTCCCGACGTCCCGGACCACCGCCGGAAGGGATGCGGTCCATCTCGATCCCGACTACTCGGCGGCGTATGTCATCCTGCGGACCGACGGGGGCCTCGAGGGGCACGGCCTCACGTTCACGATCGGACGAGGCAACGAAGTCTGCGCTGCGGCGATCGACGCGTTCCGCCATCTCGTGGTGGGGCAGCGACTCTCGGACATCACGGGGGACTTCGCAGGGTACTGGCGCCGGCTCGCCTCCGATTCCCAGCTGCGGTGGCTCGGCCCCGAGAAAGGCGTCATTCATCTTGCGCTCGCCGCCATCGTCAATGCCGTATGGGATCTCTACGCGAAGAGCGAGCGCAAGCCGGTCTGGAAGCTGCTCGCCGACATGACACCGCGGCAGATCGTGTCGTGCATCGATTTCCGCTACATCACCGACGCGCTGACGGCCGACGAAGCGCTCGAGATCCTCGAGCGCCAGGCGCGCACGAAAGCGGACCGTGAAGCCGAGCTGCTGCGATCGGGCTATCCGGCGTACACGACGTCGGTCGGCTGGATGGGATACTCCGACGAGAGGATCCGCGTTTTGTGCCGCGAGGCCATCGCGGAGGGCTTCACGCATTTCAAGGTCAAGGTCGGCGGACGGCCCGAGGACGATCGCCGCCGCGTCCGCCTGGTGCGCGAAGAGATCGGGCGCGATCGTACGCTGATGGTCGACGCCAACCAGCAGTGGGATGTGGCGGAAGCCATTGCGCGCGTCGGCGATCTGGCGTCGTTCAACCCGTGGTGGATCGAGGAGCCGACGAGCCCGGACGACGTGCTCGGGCACGCGACCATCGCGAAGGCGGTGCGCGAGCTCGGCATCGGCGTCGCGACAGGCGAGCACTGCGCGAACCGCATCATCTTCAAGCAGCTGCTGCAGGCCCGCGCGGTCGACTTCTGCCAGATCGACAGCTGCCGCCTGGGCGGCGTGAACGAAAACCTCGCGGTGATCCTGCTCGCGGCGAAATTCGGCATTCCGGTCTGCCCGCACGCGGGCGGCGTCGGGCTGTGCGAGTACGTGCAGCACCTGTCGATGTTCGATTACATCGCCGTCGCCGGCACGATGGAGGGGCGCGTGATCGAGTACGTCGACCACCTCCACGAGCATTTCGAAGATCCGGTCGTGATTCGCCGCGGGCGGTATGTCGCCCCGACGCGTCCCGGCTACAGCATCACCATCCGCGAAGCCTCGCGCCTCGAGTATCGTTATCCCGACGGAGAGGTCTGGCTGGAAAGGGTATGAAGACGATAGTGGCCGGCGCTCTGATTCTCATTGTTGCCGGGCCGGCCTTGCAGACCGGCCGTGCCGGCGGGCCTGAAAGCGTCGCTCGCCAAGCGTCTCCACAGGCGTCTCCTGTCGCCGCGTTCGACGTACGCGCGTATGGCGCGAAGGGCGACGGCAAGACGCTCGACACCGACGCCATCAACAAGGCTATTGCCAGCGCGCATACCGCTGGCGGCGGCACGGTTCGGCTCGGTGCGGGCACATACCTGTCGACGTCGATACGCCTGCAAAGCCACGTCGGTCTCTTCCTCGATCATGGGGCGACGATTCTGGCGGCCGATGCAACCACCGCGCCCTACGACGAGCCGGAGCCAAACCAGTGGGACGCCTTTCAGGATTTCGGCCACAGTCACTGGCACAACAGTTTGATCTGGGGCGAGAACATCGAGGACGTGTCGATTACCGGCCCCGGGCTGATTCACGGCAAAGGCCTGGTGCGGACGAATACGAACGTGCCGAGGGGATCCGGCAACAAGGCGATCAGCCTGAAGAACAGCCGCAACGTCACCATCCGCGACGTCTCGATTCTCCACGGCGGCTGGTTCGCGATTCTCGCCACGGGCGTCGACAACGTCACCATCGACAACATCAGGATCGACACGAACCGCGACGGCATCGACGTCGACGCGTGCAGGAACGTCCGCATCTCGAACGCGACGGTGAACTCGCCGTTCGACGATGGGATTTGCCTGAAGAGCAGTTACGGCCTCGGCTCAGCGCGGCCGACCGAGAACGTCACCATCACGAACTCGCAGGTCAGCGGCTATGACGAAGGCACGCTGCTCGACGGCACGTTCAAGCGCACGGTGAAGTACACCCGCGGACCGACGGGCCGGATCAAGTTCGGCACCGAGAGCAACGGCGGCTTCAAGAACATCACGATCTCGAACTGCGTGTTCGAGTACAGCCGCGGCCTCGCGATCGAAAGCGTCGACGGCGCCCTCGTCGAGGACGTCGCCATCACCAACCTCACGATGCGCGACATCGTCAACGCGCCGATCTTCGTGCGGCTGGGGCGGCGCGCGCGCGGCCCGAACAATCCGGCGCCCGGAGTGATCAATCGGATCCGCATCAGCAGCGTCGTCGCCTCGAATGTCGACTCCCGGCACGGGATTCTCGTCAGCGGCATTCCGGGGCACGACATCGAGGATCTGCGCCTCAGCGACATCCGCATCGCGTATCGAGGTGGCGGCACGGCCGCCGATGCCGCGCTGCAGCCGGGGGAGAAGGAAGCCGAGTATCCCGAGCCCGACATGTTCGGCAACATGCCCGCCTACGGCATGTATGCGCGGCACGTGAAGGCGCTGTCGGCCCGGGACGTGGTGTTCACGACCGACACGCCCGATGCGCGGCCGGCGTTCCGGTTCGAGGAGGCCGCCGGCGTCGACCTCGATCGCGTGATCGTCCGGCGTGGCCCCGCGCCCCCGATTTTTTCGCTGCGCCGCGTCACCGATTTCCTGCTCCGGAACAGCCCGGGGCTGCCGGACAAGCGGGTGCCGACGGCCGACAAGGAGGAGTTTTGATCCGCGGCAGGGTGTCTGACACCGTGTCGGTTTTACATGGTGTCTGACACCCCAAGGCCCACGTATCCGCGCGTCGCGTCGCTCAAGACGTCCGCGGCCCTGCGCGCGCATCTCGAGCGCAGCGGCATCCCGCTCGCCTTCGACGAGGCGCTCGCGCCGCCGGCCGAGTCGCCGCTGGCGCGATCGATCGAGGTGCACGGTGTCCGCATCGGCAACCGGTTCTGCATTCTGCCGATGGAGGGGTGGGACGGCACGCGGGATGGCGAGCCCAGCGATCTCACGCGACGCCGCTGGCGGAACTTCGGAACGAGCGGCGCCAAGCTGATGTGGGGCGGGGAAGCGGTCGCCATACGGCACGACGGCCGCGCGAACCCGAATCAGCTGATGATGTCGCCGCGCACCGCAGGGGCGATCGGCGCGCTCCGCGAGGAGCTCGTCGCGGCGCACCGCGAGCGCTTCGGTGCGAACGCGGACGGCGATCTCTATGTCGGCCTCCAGCTGACGCACTCGGGCCGGTACGCACGGCCCGACGTCTACGATCGGCCCTCGCCGATCGCGGCGTGCGCGAACCCGATCCTCGACCGGCGATTTCCAGACGGCATCCGTGTCTTCGCAGACGACGAGCTCGATCGGCTCGTGGACGACTTCGTCGCGGCCGCGAGGCTTGCGCGCGATGCCGGCTTCCGCTTCGTCGACGTCAAGGCGTGCCACGGCTATCTGGTTCACGAGCTGCTCGGCGCGCGCACGCGCGCCGGAACCTATGGCGGCCCGCTCGAGAACCGGATGCGGTTCATGCGTCGCGTGATTGAAGCCATCCGCGCGAACGTCAGCGGGCTCGAAATCGGCGTGCGCCTCTCGGTGTTCGATACCGCACCGTTCCGCCAGCGCGCCGTCGACCACGTTGGCGAGCCGGAGCCCCCGGCCCCCAGCCCCCAGGCCCTGTCCGGTTTCGGTCTGCTCGATGACGACGAGCGGCTCGACGCGGCCCTGGACGAGAGCCGCTCGGTCCTGCGCCTTCTGGCCGGCGTCGGCGTGCGATGGGTCTGCGTCACGGCCGGCAGCCCGTACTACAACCCGCACGTGCAGCGGCCGGCAATGTTTCCACCGCTCGACGGCTACGAGCCGCCGGAGGATCCACTGCGCGGCGTCTGGCGGCAGATTCTTGCGACCGCCATCCTGAAGCGCGACTTTCCGCAGCTGGTGTTCGTCGGATCCGCCTACAGCTACCTGCAGGAGTGGCTGCCGCACGTCGCGCAGCACAACGTTCGAGAAGGCCTCTGCGATTTCGTCGGCCTCGGCCGCATCGCCCTGTCGTATCCCGATCTGCCCGCGGACGTGCTGAGCGGCGCGCCGCTGAAGCGCGGATCGTTCTGCCGCACGTTCAGCGACTGCACGACCGGCCCGCGCCTGGGGCTGGTCTCCGGCTGCTATCCACTCAATCCGTTCTACGCGGCGCGTCCCGACGCGATTCGCATTCGCGACGTGCGGACGGAAACCCGGACCGCGATTTGAGGAGATTGTGATGAAGACGACCACCGGCGTTCTCGTGGGGATTCTGGTCGGCGCGGCGACGGTTCTCGTCGCGCAGCAACATATCAAAGGCGGGTACATCGTTCAGCGTGACGCGGAGATCGCAAAGAAGGAGCCGGGCACACACAACGGCGGCGGCATGACGATCGGCTACTCGTTCTTCGATAGGACGCCGAACATGAAGTTCGTCTTCCGCAAGCGCGCGCTCCAGCCGGGGTCGGGCATCGGCTACCACGAGCAGAAGGAGGACGAGGTCTACTACGTGCTGAGCGGCAAAGGCGTGATGACGCTCGACGACAAGCCGGTGGATGTGACGCCGGGCACCGCTATCCTCACGCGGCCCGGGAGCTCACACGGGTTGAAGCAGGTCGGGAACGAGGATCTGGTCGTGTTGATTGCGTACGAGATCAAGTAGGAGGTGATGACGGCCTCGCAGGCCGATCAAGACCACGCGATGGTCGGCCGGCTGGAACGTATTGCGGGACCGGGTGTCCAGGGCGACATGCGATCCAAACCGATTTCCGTTTCGTTAGCGCTGGCGTCGCTGTTTCTCTGCTCATCGGTCTTCTCACAAGACGGGCTGCCCCTGTTTCGCAAGATGCAAGACGCCTTGGGCGGCGCGGATAGGATCGCGGCGATTCGCGACTTCGAGCAGGAAGTGCGCGCTGAATCCTGGAACGGGAACACGGGCCAATCCATTGGCGAGGTCCGCAAGCGGACGCGCTGGATCCGCCCTACCTACCTCCGCGTCGATCAAGTCGGCCCAGGCTCCACGTATGTGCTCTACTGCGACGGCGCTACGGGCTGGGAGATCCTGCCTGGCACCCAGCAAGTCGTGGAACTAACGGGAGGCGAGCTCGAGTTCGCTCGAAGGTACGTTGAGGGCTTCAGGCTGAACACGTGGATTGCCGATCGCGATCCGCGATATCGCATTACGTCTCCGTCACCGAACGTCGTGCGAATTTCGGACGGCGACATCACGCATCAGCTCGATATCACGGTGGATGCCGCGTCGTCGCTGCCGGTGAAGATCAGTACCATCACGCTTTCGGACCCGGCGCATCCAATCCCGAGCGACGAGCTGACGACGGAATGGGAGACAGTGCAGGGGATCCGTTTTCCCCGTCGCTGGACGGTTTTTCGCAGCGGCGTCCGCGTCGCAGAAGCGAAGGACGCCAGGAGCGTCGTGAACAGCGGCCTCAAGCTGACGGATCTGGCGGCGAAGCCCCGTGATCTGAAGCCCGTCCTATTCTTCCCTCGGTAATCAAGAGGTCGCGCGACCGAAGGGAGAATGATCGGCCGCGACAAGCAGTCCGGCGTCGAGCGCTAACTTCGCAGGGGCACGAGCGCGCGCAGCCGGTCTTCGCGCAGGAAAAGTCCTCCCCAGACCAGCAGGGCGACATAGATCGGGAAGAAGGTGTGCGTGAAGTAAGGACTGCCGATCCGGACGTGGGTCGCGATTGCGCCGCCAAGATAGCCCGTCAGCAAGATCGCGCCAAGAATGGAAGTACGAGGAATCACGTAAACGACGACACAGGCGAGCTCGAGGATCCCGATGCCTGCAGCGAGGCCCACGGGATAGCCGAGCTGCGCGAAGGACTGCACGACAGGCTCTATCTTCATCAGCTTTATGACACCGTCGAACAGCAGAAACAGTACCGGCAGGGCGCTGATGACGCGTCCGGCCCAGAGCCTCTTCTTCATTTTCTCCTCCACATCGCCCAGCGGCCGAGGGCCTCCAGCGGCTAAACCTGGGCTCTGGTTGCTTGTCGATGGAGGGGGCGCGAGATCGACAGGCCCAGCATCTCTTTTGGCGGAATGGACGTCGGGCTTATCTCGCCGACCCCCACGTTGGACCTGATGCTTTGCGGGCTTCGCGGCCTTTGCGTTCGACGTTGGTCGGTCCGCTTCAGTGGGTACGGGCCGCTAGTACCGGCGACGACAGCGAGGAGCCCGGGCCACAGGCCCGACGCCGATCGCCGACCGCGGTTGTCGTCGCGATCTGCGGGTCCCGAATCTCGAATCCCGAATCCCGAATCCCGAGTGACGTCGCGAGTTCATCGGCCCTTGTCGAGCCCCGTCGGGGACCCGGCGAACTCCGGCTGCACGTTGACGACGCCGTACTGCCGATCCTCACGCTCGCGGTTGGCGGCCATCATCCACAGGAAGTTGATCGATCCGCCGGGCGCGGCGACGTTCGGGTGATAGCCCTGCGGCATCAGCACGACGTCGCCCTCGCGGACGATCGTGGCGATCTCCGGATCCTTCGCGTCGGTGTAGACGAGTTGCAGCCCGAAGGACGGCGCCGGCATGTCGATGTAGAGATACGCCTCCTCCAGCATCGCGGCGTGTTCATGCGGCGGCCACGACGTCCAGTTCCCGGGCGCGCTGAACGTGACGCCCGCCATGATGCGGCCCGCGTCGACGTTCTTGCCGATGAGGATGTTGACCTCGCGCTGGTTCGTCTCTTTCCCGGCGTTGAACCGCAGCCCCGGATCCTGCTGGACCGCGGCGAACGGCACGAACTGCACCGGGTACTGCCGGTCGACCGGCGCGGCGATTTCGGCCAGGTCGCAGCCGCCGGCGCCCGGCGTCACCTCGATCGAGGCGTCCCGGGGCACATACAGCGAGTCCAGGCGGCCGAGCGAGAACGACTCGCCGTTGGCGCGCACCTTCGCTTCGCCTTTCAGGCAGACGAGCCCGGTTTCGAGCTGCTCCGTGTTGAAGCGCAGCGGCGCATCGCCTGCGTCGAGCACGATGCGGCCGTAGTGCAGATATCGCGACGCGGTGTCGCCGGGACCGACCGCGAGGTGACGTCCCTTGCGGCCGGCCGTGTTTCGAACAATGCAGGTGTCTTTCGCGATCGGCTGAAGGGCCATGTTCTCCTCGACGTCGTTAGAGCGTGTTGCAGAATCACGCGCGCGATAGATTTCTGCAACGCGCGTTCAGGGATTCACTCGCTCACGCTGGTTGCCTACACCGTACTGATCCTGTTTCGGCTCTCTGTCCCGCGCGCTTCGCGAGGCGCGCCGGGTCGCGGTGGCGTTCGGCTTGGGCGTGAAGCGCCTGGCGAGCTTGCTCGTACTCGGCGACCGGAATCGCCTCGTTCGCCATCGCCCATTCGTGATGGCCGAGGACGCTGTGGCGGCCCCCAGATCATTTCGTGCGCTCCACTCGGTTGCCGTCGATCTCCACGACGACCACGGTCGCCATCGGATCGAAGATCGGCCGCTCGATGTCGAGCACGGTCCGGCCGTTCTCGGTCTTCATCGAGACGGGCGCCTTGTCCGCGAGGCGATATGCTCGCTTCGCCGTGTTGCGCATCGCCGGGAGCGGGAACCCCGCGCGCGGCTCGTCGAAGAAGGTGAAATACAGCTTGCCCGGCTTGCTCGTGACGCGCCACTGAGTTTGCTGATAGACGAGCGCGTCGCCGCGCACGTCCCTGGCGCCACGGGCGCTCGGTTCGCCGAGCTCCTCGCCGAATGGCGTCGGTCCCGCGCCGTAGATGGCTTCGCCGTTCACCTGCAGCCAGCGGCCGACCGTCCGCAGGATGTCCTGGCTCACCTGCGGGATCACGCCTTCGGCGGTCGGGCCGACGTTCAGCAGATAGTTGCCTCCCTTGCTGACGATGTCGACCAGCTTGAAGGCGATCTGGCCTGGCGACTTCCAGTCGGTGTCGTCGGTGCGGTAGCCCCACGTGTGGTTGATTGTCGCCGGCACTTCCCACGCGTCGCCCGCGACGTCGGGCGGAATCACGTTGTCGCCGGTGCTGCGATAGTCGCCTTCCGTGCCGAGCCGGCCGTCGATCAGCGTGTTCGGCTGCAGCGACCGGACGATGTTCGCAAAACGCTGCGGGCGATCGCCGGTCATCATCCGCGGTGTGTCGAACCAGATCAGCGCGACCGGCCCGTAGCCGGTCAGCAGCTCGCGGACCTGCGGCTCCGCCTTGCCGCGCAGATACTGGTCGTAGTCTTTCTTTTCATCGTCTCCGAAGTCCCAGGTGTTGCCCGCGCCGTTCGGCTCGTGCCAGTCCTGCGACTGCGAGTAGTAGAAGCCGAGGCGGATGCCCTGACGCGCGCACGCGTCGGCGAGCTCCTTCAGTACGTCACGCTTGAATGGCGTCGCGTCGACGATGTTGTAGCTGCTGGCTCTCGACTTGAACAACGCGAAGCCATCGTGATGCTTCGACGTGATCACGATGTATTTCATGCCGGCGTCCTTCGCGACCTTCACCCATTCGTCCGCGTTGAACTTCACCGGGTTGAAGCGCGGCGCCAGCTTCTCGTACTCCTTCACCGGCACCGTCGACCGGAACATGACCCACTCGCCGAGGCCCGGCGAGCGTTTGCCGTTCCACTGGCCGGCCGGAATCGCGTAGAGGCCCCAGTGGATGAAGAGGCCGTACTTCGCGTCCCGAAACCACTCGAGACGCTTCTCTTTGACGGGATCGAGCGCAGGCTTCGAGGCCTGCGGCGCCGTGGATTGAGGGCTTAGCGCTGAGGGCTGCCGCACCGTCGCGAGCGCGACACAGCAGAGAGCCATCAGCCAGCGGACATGTGTTCTTTTCATGACTGTTCAGAAGCTGAATCGCAGTGACATCTGTATCACGCGGGGTGGGCGAGTGGGTGTAGAGATCCCCATCGCCGTCCCGAAAGTCGGATTGATCTGATTACCTGCCCGACCGAACCGCGCCGTGCGGTCGACGTCCTGAAACTTCACGGTGTTCAGCACGTTGGAGGCCTCCAGGCGACACGGACGCGGCGTGCGCCCACGGCTCTGACATTCTCGAAGAGCGCCAGATTCCAGTCTCAACGGCTCCATGCTGCCGGCCGAACGCTCAGAAGTTCAGCCGCACCGACAACTGAACGGTGCGCGGCGGACGCGTTGGGCTCGAAATCCCGATCGCGGTGCCGAAGTTCGGGTTGATCTGCACGCCGTTCGCGTCGAACCGCGCCGTGCGATCGATGTCCTGGAACTCGACCTGGTTGAACAGATTGTAGATCTCGGCGCGGAATTGCGCCGCGCGGCTGCCGCCGACGCTCACGTTCTTGAACACGGCGAAGTTCGTGTTGATCAGGCCCGGCTTCCTGACGACGTTACGCGGCGCGTCGCCGTACGTGCCGCGCGCCGGCCGCGCGAATGCCGCCGTGTTGAAGTAGCCGGTCAGCGGATCGCCGCCGCCCGAGAGCGGATCGCCGACGAGCACCGGCCGCACGAGGTGCACGCACGGCTCATTGCCGGCGAGGCACGCGCCGGTGCCCGCTTCGCCGCCGGTGAAGTCGATGTTGTCGGTCGTCGTGAACGTGACGTTGGCCCAGTCCCCCGACACGAAATCGTTCTCGCCCGACACCTGCCAGCCGTCGAGCAGCGCACGCGCGAGCCCCGTGTGGCGGCCCGGCAGATCCCACGTGTAGTTGAGGATCAGGCTGTTGCGGTTGCTCTGGGCCAGCTCGGAGTAGAAGAAATCGACCGGACGGTTGAACGCGTACACCGGGTTGCTGGGATCCTCGTCGGCCGTGCCGCGCGCGCGCTGCAACGTGTACGCGGCGCCGAACTGCACGCCGCGGATGTACCGGCGGTTCACCTGCACCTGCAGCGACTGATAATCGCCGCCCGTAAAATTGCCGCGCACGCGGATGCTCTGATAGCCGCGATACGGCCGCAGGAATTCGGCCGGCAGCGCCGCCGCCGTCGGCGTCGCGGTGGCTGCCGCCGTGGGATCGCGGTTCGCCGGCACGAGGTCCGTGAAGCGCGCGCCGTCGGGCACGCCGTTCAGGTCGTAATACGTCTCCATGTTGTAGGAGTTGTAGCCCGAGTACGTCACGTCGACGGCCGTGCCCCAGCCCAGCTCGCGGCGCAGACCGACCGACCAGTTGATCGAGCTCGGCGTCTTGTAGCCGGTCTCCAGCGCTTCGAGCGTCACGGGACGGTTGGCGAGATTCGCGCCGGGCGCGAGCAGATTGTTCAGCGAGCCGTAGTAGACGATCGGATTGTGGATGAAGGGCGGATTGGCGGCGAGATTGCCGAGCGATCCGCCGCCGAGCCGGGCCTGATGGAAGTAGCCGGCGCTCGAGTGCAGCACGGTTGTGCCGGCGTCGGTCAGGTTCCACGTGAATCCGAGCCGCGGCTCGATCTGCGGTCTGAGGACCTCGCGGAATCCCCCCGGCACGCCGGAGTCGGTCTCCTTCACCATGCCATTGGCCTCGTTCCCGCTTCCGGGCACGTATGCGCCAACGAAGATCTGGTTGAGCGACTGGCCCGTCACCGGGTCGAACGCCACGCGGCTGCCGTTGATGATCGCGGGCAGATACAGGCGCGGCGCCTGCCTCGGATCGTATTTCGAGGGGTCGAAGTTGGCGACCTGACCGTCGGGCCTCGTGTAGGGCGAGTAGTAGAGAAAGCGCGCGCCGTAGTCGACCGTGACGCGCGAGCTGGTCTGCCACGTGTCCTGGAGGTACCACTCCGACCACCACTGCCGGTTCCTGGTCTCGCGATACTTGTCGGTCTCGGTGTACTGCGAATAGACGCCGAGGAGCGCGTTGGAGAAGGCGAAGTTCGTGTTCAGCGGGTTGTTCGTGGTGTTGCTGAACGTGATGTCGCCGGCCCAGTTGCCGCCGCGCGCCTCGTTGTTCTGCATGTACTCGAAGTGTCCACCGGCCTTGAACGTGTGATCACGCCGCGTCCACGTGACGTTGTCGCGAAAGCTGGCGAGCCAGTCGTAGGCCGTGGACCCCAGGCGCGTGTCGTACGTGAAGTCGGGCGTGTCGACGCCGGCCGCCGTGAGACCGAACCTGACCGTCGGGATCAAGCCCAGCGGGTTGAGCTGAGGGTTGTACTGCCCGAGGCTGTAGCCGACGGTCGTCTTCTGCGCGCGCACCAAATCGCCCTCGTCCTTCGTGCCGAACCCTTCGGTCGCGCGGCGGATGCCGGCGCCGAACTCGTTCAACCGGTTCGATGATGAGACGTGGTTCCAGCCGCCGTTCACGCCGCTGTCGCCCGACACGTAGGTGCCGTTGAAAAAGCCCCATTTGGCCGGACCGGCCGTGATCTCGGATCCCAGCTGGTTCGAGCTGAACTGCCGGTACGACGCCCAGTAGCTGTTGTTGCCGGACGGCCGCGCGTCGATGCGCAGCAGGTTGTTCATGCGCGGATTCTCCGGCGTCTCCTGCCGCGTGAAGTTCGAGAGCGCGCCCGAGCCTGCGCCAGTCGACGCCATGTTCGGCAGCGGGAGGTAGTTCAGCAGCGCAAGCGCGTTCGGATCGAACCGGTTGGATGGAATCACGTTGCCGGCGAAGCAGCCGGGCCCGCCGGTCGTCACGCTGCACGCACCGCTCGACAGCGGATCCTTGATGAACATGAGCCGTCCGTTGATATCGAAGGTCTGCGAGAAGTCGCCGGCGCGCTCGAGCGCCGTCGGCATGCGGTACAGACGCACCTGTCCCGGCTTCTGCACCTGCGGCGCTTCCATCGAATAGAAGAAGAACAGCTTCTTCTCACCGCTCCATCCGAACAGACGCGGAATCGGCCCGCCGAGGTTGAATCCGGGCGTGTCGATCTTCAGCTTCGGCTTCGGCAGGCCTGCGCGGCTGTTTTCCCACGGGGTCGCATTCCAGGCGTCGCGGCGGCCGTACCAGTAGCCGCTGCCGTGATAGGCACCGCTCCCGCTCTTGCTGACGATCTCGATGTTCGCGCCGGCGCTGTGCCCGAACTCGGCCTTGTAGGTGTTCAGCAGCACCTTCACCTCGGCGATCGCGTCGAGGTTGATCGACGAGTTCATGCGGCCCGAGCCCGACAGCTCGTTGCCGTTCAGGCCGTCGACGGTCACCTGATTCCACGCGCGCCGCTGGCCGGCGATGTTCGGGATCTGCGATCCGAAGCTGTCGCCCATCGCGTCGATGTCGTTTTCGTAGTGGACGCCCGGCAGCAGCCGCAGCAGGTTGACGACGTCTCGGCCTTTGGTCTGGATCTGCGAGATCTGGGTCGCCGTCAGCAGCCCCGAGTAGTCGCTGTTTTTCGTCTCGACGAACGTCCCGGTCACCGCGACGCTGACCACCTCGCTCAGCGTGCCGACCTCGAGCGTCAGGCGCCCCAGATCGAGCTGGCCGCTGGCGTTGACGATGTTGTTGCGCTGCTCGACGGTACGAAAGCCGGGCAGCTCGACCTTCACGGTGTAGGATCCGGGCCTGACCGCCCGGAAGGCGAAGTCGCCGCGCTCGTTCGAGGCGAGCGTGCGAAAATCGGCCGTGCTCTCGTTGGTCAGCGTGACCGTGGCGCCCGGAACGATCTGGCCGGTGGCATCGACCACGGTGCCGGAGACGACGCCGGTGTCCTGGGCCGCGCCGGGCGCCGCCAGGCCGAGCCAGAAAAGCAGCGCGCCGCACGCCGCGAGGGGGAGAGACCGACGCGGTGGGCTCCAAGTCATGAGGCTCCTCCTGCGCGTGACGTCATGGGCCTGTGACCAGCGGCGGATGTGATACTATGCTTTACCGGTAAAGTCAAGGCACTTTAGCGCTAAAGTTCCTGCGGATTGACGGTCCCGAAACCGGACCGCCCTGCACCAAGGATTGGCGGTCCGGGGCCGCCCCTCCACGAAAGAGCCTGCATGCACGCGACCACCATGAAGCGGATCGCCGGCGAGCTGGGCGTCTCGATCACGACCGTCTCCAAGGTCCTCAACAACCGCGCAGATATCAGCGAGGCCACACGCACGCGGGTCCTCGCCAAAGTCGAAGAGCTCGGCTATCAGCGCAACGCCGTCGCCCGCAGCCTCAGCCTCCGCCGCACGCACACGCTCGGCATCGTCATCCCCGATCTGATGCACTCCTTCTTCGTCGAGATCATCGCGGGCATCGAGCCGGTCGCCAGCGTGCGCGGCTACGGCCTCCTGCTGTGCAGCTCGAGCGAGGATCCGGGCAAGGAGCGCGCGGAGCTGGAGATGCTGCGCGGCCGCCAGGTGGACGGCGTCGTCGTCGCGTCGGCGCACGCGTCGGGCAACACCGACATGCTCCAGCAGCTCGTGAAGCACGGCACGACGATCGTCATGATCGACCGCGACGATCACCCGTCCGTCAAATGCCACCGCGTCCTCACCGACGACGAGCAGGTGGGGCAGCTGGCGACGTCGCACCTGCTGGACGCGGGGCGTCGCGCGATCGCGCACATCGGCGGCCCCGCGATCGTCCACGCGAAGCGGCGCGAGCGCGGCTGGCGGGAGGCGCTGAAGGCGCGCGGCATCAAGGCGTCCGACGACTGGATGGTCCGCGGCGGCTTCATGGAGAGCGACGGCCATCGCGTGATGAAACGTCTGCTGACCTTGCGGCCGCGGATCGATGCGGTCTTCGCCGCGAACGACCCGTCGGCGATCGGCGCGATGAAGGCGATTTGGGAAGCGGGGATGCGCGTGCCGGACGACATCGCAGTGGTCGGCGTGGGCGACATCGCGCTCGGCGATCTGCTGCGCGTGCCGCTGACCACGGTCGGGTGGTCACGGCGCGACCAGGGGCGGCACGCGGCCGAGCTGCTGCTGAATGGGCTCGATCTCGACGTCGACGAGCCGCAGCGCGTCATTATTCCGCCGCGGCTGATCGTCCGCGAGTCCTCCGGGGCTCACTGATGCTCGCTCGATTGACTCTTGTATTGCGGATTTCGGATTCCGGATTGCGGACTGCTTGCGGATTGCGGACAGTCGATCTACGCGCGATCGCTCGGCCTCGACATCGACGCGATCCAGGGCGCGGTGCTCGTCGCGGTAGCCGCAGTGCTGCTGGCGATTTCTCGGCGGGCGGGGAACCATGATTGATCCCGACGCGCTGGCGCGCGCCTTCGAGGCGACGTTCGGAGGGTGGCCGCGGATCTTCCGCGCACCGGGGCGCGTCAATCTGATCGGCGAACACACCGACTACAACGACGGGTTCGTGATGCCGATGGCGCTGGACCGATCGACATGGGTGGCCGCCGCGCCGCGGAGCGATCGCACGATCGTCGTGCGGTCGTCCGAGTACGGCGAGACGGCGACGATCGATCTCGACGGCCCCGCCAGGGAAGCTGGCGTCTCTGAAGAGAGGCCCTACGGATGGTCGGCGTACGTGCGCGGCGTGGCGACGGTTTTGGAATCGCCCGGCGCCGACATCCTCATCGCGAGCGATGTGCCGATCGGCGCCGGCCTCAGCTCGTCGGCTGCGCTCGAGGTCGCGTGCGGGTGCGCGCTCCTCGAGCTCGCGGGCGGCGGCGTGAGCGATCTCACGGCGCTCGCGCAGGCCTGCCAGCGCGCGGAGCACGAATTCGCCGGCACGCGCTGCGGCATCATGGATCAGATGATCGCCTGCTACGGGCGGGCGGACCACGTGTTGCTGCTCGACACGCGCAGCCTGGATCGCCGATGGGTCCCGCTGCCGGCGAGCGTCCGCATCCTGGTGTGCAATACGATGGTCACGCACGAGCTCGCGTCGGCCGAATACAACGCGCGCCGCGCGGATTGCGAGACCGGCGTGCGCGCGCTGGCGAAGCTCGACCCGGCCGTCCGCGCCTTGCGCGACGCGACGCCGGCGCAGCTCGACGCGATCAGAGATGCCATCTCGCCCCAGGTGCGGCGCCGATGCCGGCACGTGATCACGGAGAACGAGCGTGTGGTGCGGGCGGCCGGCGCGCTCACGAGCCGCGATTTTCGCCGATTCGGCGAGCTCATGACGGCGTCCCACGCGAGCCTTCGCGACGACTACGAGGTGAGCTGCGCCGAGCTGGACGTGATGGCGGTCATCGTCTCCAGCCTCGAGGGCGTGTTTGGCGCGCGCATGACCGGCGGCGGCTTCGGCGGCTGCGTTGTCGCGCTGGTGGAAGCGTCGATTGCGGACGAGCCGCTGCGGAACACGATCCGGGAGCGGTACGAGGCCAATACCGGCGTGCGCCCGGACGTGTGGATCTGCGCCGCGGGCGACGGCGTGGAGGAGATCACCAGGGGGGCAGAGCGCACGGAGACGGTTAGCACGGGAGACACTGAGACACGGAGGTTTTTCGCCAAATAATCTCTGTGTCTCGGTATCTTCTGTGGCTGTTCAATCTCTGTGTTCTCCGACCCTCTGTGTCCTGACGATGAGAAGCGATCCGCACCGCCGATTCGATCCGCTTCGCCGCGAATGGGTCGTCGTGTCGCCGCAGCGGAACGCGCGCCCCTGGCAGGGTCAGGTCGAGCCGCCGGCGGCCGGCCCGCCGCCCGCCTTCGACCCGACGTGTTATCTGTGTCCCGGCAACGAGCGCGCGGACGGCACGCGCAACCCGCAGTACACGTCGACGTTTGCGTTCGACAACGACTTCGGAGCGTTGCTGCCGTCCACGTCGTTGCACGCGACTGCAGACGAAGGGCTGTTGATTGCGCAATCGGAACGCGGCATCTGCCGCGTCGTCTGCTTTTCGCCGCGCCACGATCTTTCGCTCCCGTTGATGGACGCCGCCGCGATCCGCTCCGTCGTCGACGCGTGGATCGGGGAATACGCGGCGCTTGCGGCGGTGCCGTGGGTCGGGTACTCCGCGATCTTCGAAAACCGCGGCGCGCTGATGGGCGCGAGCAACCCGCATCCGCATTGCCAGATCTGGGCGACCGAGCACGTCCCGAACGAGCCCGCGATCGAGCAGGACGCGCTCGCCGCGTACCAATCCAGCCACCGCTCGTGCCTGCTGTGCGACTATGCCGCGCTCGAAATCCGCCTCGGTGAGCGGGTGGTGTGCGCCAACGAGAGCTTCGTCGCGGTGGTGCCCTTCTGGGCCGCCTGGCCCTTCGAGACCCTGGTGATCAGCCGCCGGCACATCGGCGCGCTGCCGTCACTGGACGAAGCGTCGCGCGACGCGCTCGCCGATGTCCTGAAGCAGCTGACGACGCGGTACGACAACCTGTTCGCGGCGCCGTTTCCGTATTCGATGGGATTTCATCAGGCGCCGGTGCGTGGCGGCGCCGGGGGGACCGCGCACCTCCACGCGCATTTCTATCCGCCGCTGCTGCGGTCGGCGACGATCCGCAAGTTCATGGTCGGCTTCGAGTTGCTCGGATCGCCGCAGCGCGATTTCGCGCCGGAGGAGGCAGCCGCGCGGCTGCAGGCGGCCGCCGGGGCGCACTACAGCGCGCGGGCGGCCGGGGCGTCGAGATGAGGCGGCGGGAGTTTCTGGGGCTCGCCGCCTTGCCGCTCGCGCAGGCGCTGAGTCGCGCGCCGATCGATACGTCGCGCGGATCGATCGTCGGTGTCGACGGTGCCGCGGCGGATGGCGTCGATCTGATCCGCGACTGGAGCGGTCCTTTCTGCCGATCGCGCGTCGTGAATCGGACCGCGCGCGCGGTCGGGATCAAAGAAGTCGTGCTCGTCGACGTCGATCTCTCGCTTCCGCCGTCGACGGCGTTGTACGGCGAAGGCTTTCAGATGCTCACGCAGACCGGCGGCACGCCCGGCACGCCGGCCGATTACAGCCAGTACACCGACGCGAAGCACTACCGTCTTCCGGAGATCGAGGGCGCGCGTGCGTTCTACGGTCTTCTCACGTTGACGCCGCCCGGGCAGGACACATCTTTATTCGCGTTTACTTCGTGCGCGCGGTTCAGCGGCCGCTTCCGCTTGAGCGCGACGGCTGTCGCCCAGGTCTACAGGATCGCCGCCGTCGTCGACACCGAGGGCCTCACGCTGGCTCCCGGCGCCACGTGGCCGCTCGAGGAGCTGATGGTGGCGTCGGGATCGGATCGCGGCGGGCTGCTCGCCGATCTCGGCGACCGTCTGGCATCGCACCATCCGCCGCTGAAGACCGCGCAGCCGCCGACCGGCTGGTGCTCGTGGTACTGCTTCGGCCCCCGCGTCACCGCACAGCAGGTGCTCGACAACCTCGACGCGATTGCGAAGAGCGTTCCCGCGCTCAGGTACGTCCAGATCGACGACGGGTATCAGAGCGCGATGGGCGACTGGCTCGACACGGGCCCGGCGTTCGGCGGCAACGTGCGGACTGTGCTGGACGAGATTCGGCGGCGCGGCTTCGAGCCGGCGATCTGGGTGGCGCCCTTCGTCGCCGAAGAGCAGTCGCACGTCTTTCAGCAGCACCGCGACTGGTTCATCAAGGACGCGGACGGCGCGCCGCTCCGATCGGATCGCGTGACCTTCGGCGGCTGGCGCCGCGGCCCGTGGTACGCGCTCGACGGCACGAACCCCGCCGTGCAGGATCACTTCGAGCGTCTGTTCCAGACCATGCGTCGGGAATGGGGCTGCACCTATTTCAAGCTCGACGCGAATTTCTGGGGCGCGATGCATGGCGGACGATTCCACGACACGCGCGCGACTCGCGTCGAAGCATACCGCCGCGGGATGCAGGCGATCGGGCGCGGCGCCGGCGACGCGTTTCTTCTCGGCTGCAATCATCCGATCTGGCCGTCGCTCGGCGTCGTCCACGGCTCGCGCAGCTCGAACGACATCAAGCGCTCGTGGGATCGCGTGATGACGACGGCGCGTCAGAATCTCAGCCGCAACTGGCAGAACGGACGTCTCTGGTGGAACGATCCGGACGCCGTGGTGCTGGCCGGTGAGCTGAGCGACGCCGAATGTCAGTTTCACGCGACCGCGATCTACGCGACCGGCGGGATGATCCTGTCGGGCGACGACCTCACGGCCATGCCGCCGGCCCGCGCTGCGATGCTGCGCAAGCTGCTGCCGCCGACCGGCGTCGCCGCGCAGTTCGACGACGCGACGCTGCAGGTGGGCCAGGTGCGCCTGCCGGCGGCGCGGATGGTGTGCCTCTTCAACTGGGATGACGAGCCGCGCGCGTTGTCGGTGCGGCTGCCCGGCGCCGCGACCGTCACCGACTACTGGACCGACGGGTCGCTGGGCCGCCGAGAGGGCGTGCTGTCGATTCCGATGACGCCGCGATCCGCGCGGCTCCTGAAGGTGCTCTCGTGATGGATCGCTCCCGCGCGACCGTGCAGGTGACCGCGACGGCGTTCGCCGCCTTGTTCTCGGTCGTCGGGCTCGCGCTGTACGGGTTGCCGCTGTACTACGACTTCATGGTGCGCGAGTTTGGCTGGTCGCGCGCGATGGTGACGTCGGGCAACGCGATCAGCAAGCTCGTCGTCGGCCCGCTGTTCGGATTCGGCGCCGGCTGGATCGTCGATCGGTTCGGGCCGCGCCGGCTGATGATGGCCGGCATCGTCATGGCCGGCGGCGCCCTCATCGGCCTCGGCGCGACCTCGGCTGCCTGGACGTTTTACTTCTTCTACTTCTTCAACGCGCTCGGCTACGTGTGCGGCGGGCCGCTGCCGTGCCAGGTGCTGGTCTCGCGATGGTTCGACCGGACGCGCGGGAAGGTGATGGGGATCGCGTACCTGGGCATTGGCGTCGGCGGCGCGATTGTTCCGCTGCTGGCCGGATGGCTGACCGCGCGCGTCGGCTGGCGAGCGTCGCTGCAGGCGCTCGGCGCGCTGATCGTGCTCGTGGCGCTGCCGCTGGCGTATTTCGTGCGCGAGGATCCGGACGACGTTCGCATGAAAGGCTCGCGCTCCGGGGACGTGGAGGGCTCGCGCTCCACCGCGAGCGAATCCATCGGCGCGATCCTTCACAGCCCGGCGTTCTACCTGCTCGCGCTCGGCAGCATGTGCTCGATTGCGGCCGTCGGCGGAACCAATCAGCATCTGAAGCTGTTTCTGAGCCTCGATCGGGGATACGGGCAGGCCGACGCGGCGCGGATCATCTCGCTCGTGCTCGCCATCAGCATCGCCGGCCGTCTGCTCATGGGCTGGCTCGCCGATCGGATCGCGCGGAAGCGCGTGATGCTGCTCATTTACCTGCTCGTGGCCGCCGCAATTCCGTTGCTGCTCGCCCGGCCGGCCGGCGGCGCGTCGCTGTATCTATTTGCCGCGATTTTCGGGTTGGGGTTGGGCGGCGAGTACCTGATCATTCCGCTGATGGCGGGCGAACTGTTCGGCATGGGCGTGCTCGGGAGGGTGATGGGCATCGTGCTCACGGCGGACGGTGTCGCCGAAGCGACCGCTCCGATGCTGGTCGGCTATCTCCGCGATCGGACCGGCAGCTACGCCATCGGATTCATCACGCTCGTGGCGACCGCGCTCGTCGGCGCGGCCGCCATCGCGCTCCTTCCACGGGGCCGGCAAGGGGCCGCCACTCTTCAGTCCGCGGTCCCCAGCCCCCAGCCCGCGGTCTCCAGTCCCCGGTCCCCAGTGCCCAGTCCCCAGTCGCGGTAACCATGCGCATCACCGAAGGCAAAGTCATCGTCTGCAGCCCCGGACGGAATTTCGTGACGCTCAAGCTCGTCACCGAAGACGGCGTCTACGGCCTCGGCGACGCGACGCTGAACGGCCGCGAGCTCGCGGTCGCGAGTTATCTGAGCGACCACATTCTGCCGCTTCTCCTCGGGCGGGACGCGCGTCGAATCGAGGACATCTGGCAGTACCTTTACAAGGGCGCGTACTGGCGCCGCGGCCCGGTCACGATGACTGCGATCGGCGCCGTCGACACCGCGCTCTGGGACATTCTTGGGAAGACGCTCGACACGCCTGTCTATCAACTGCTGGGCGGCGCTTCCCGCGACTCGGTGATGGTCTACGGCCACGCGAACGGGTCGACCCCGGACGAGACGGTGGAGGCCGTTCAGCAGTACATCGCAATGGGATACCGCGCGGTCCGCGCGCAGTGCGCAATCCCGGGCGTGGTGCACGCGTACGGCGTCGGCCGCGGCACGCTCTACTACGAGCCGGCGCAGAAGGGCATGCCGCTCGAGAGCGTGTGGAGCACCGAGCGGTATCTGGATTTCGTTCCGCCGCTGTTCGATCGCCTGCGGCGTGAAGTCGGCTTCGATGTGCATCTGTTGCACGACGTGCATCACCGGCTGACGCCGATCGAAGCGGCGCGCCTGGGGAAGAGCCTCGAGCCGCACCGTCTCTTCTGGCTCGAGGATCCGGTGCCCGCTGAGCATCAAGCGTCGTTCCGTACGATCCGTCAACACACGACGACGCCGATTGCGGTCGGCGAGGTCTTCAACGTGATTCACGACTGCGCGCAGCTCATCGAGGAGGAGCTGATCGACTACATCCGCATGACCGTCGTGCACGGCGGCGGGATCAGCCATCTGCGCAAGGTCGCGGCGCTCGCCGAGCTGCATCACGTGCGGACCGGATCGCACGGCGCCACCGATCTCAGCCCGGTCGCGATGGCTGCGGCGCTGCACTTCGATCTGAGCGTCCACAATTTCGGGATCCAGGAGTACATGCGCCATACGCCCGAGACCGACGCGGTATTCCCGCACGCCTACTCGTTCGAGGGCGGCGCGATGCATCCCGGCGATGCGCCCGGGCTCGGCGTCGACATCGACGAGCCGCTCGCCGGAACGCATCCATACGATTCCGCGTATCTCCCCGTCAACCGCAAGCTGGATGGGACGGTGCACTCATGGTGACGCGCAGGACATTTCTCGTCGCCGCATCAACGTCGTACGTGGCGTCCGCCTTCAGGCGGACCGTCGACGGTTCATCTGCCTTCAACCGCGCCGTGGACGATTCGCCCGCCTTCGGCCGGATCGTGGAAGCCGCCGCATCGATGCGCTTCGGCTACGCCGCCATCACGTGGGGCAGCGATGTCACGCAGGCCATCGACGACATCGCAGCGGTCGGCTTCCGCGCCGTTCAACTGCGCGGCGAGGCGTTCGCGCAGTTCGGCGATCGGCCGGCGGTGCTGCGCGAGCGGCTCGAGCAGCGGAGGCTCGCCTTCGCGGTGCTCTCGAGCGGCAATCTGTCGATCGATCCGGCGCGCGAGCGCGACGAGCTCGCCACGCATACGCGCCACGCGCAGTTCGTGCGCGACGCCGGCGGAGCCTATCTGCAGGTGATCGACGAGCGGCCGAAGGGACGGGCGGTGACGCCCGACGACTACCGGCGGCTCGGGCGTTTGATGACGGAGCTTGGCAAGCGGACCTCCGGTCTCGGCGTCCCGCTCGTGTATCACCATCACATGAACAGCACCGGCGAAAAGCCGGACGAAGTGGCTGCGGTGCTCGACGCCGCAGACGCGCGATACGTTCGGCTGCTGTTCGACATCGCGCACTACCAGCAAGGCGGCGGAGATCCGGCGCTGGCGATTCGGCACTACCGCGACTGGATCGACGTGGTGCATCTCAAGGATGTGAGGCCAGATGGGGGGTCGGGTGGGACCGGTGCAGCAGGTGGGTCGGGCCGGTCAGGTGGGTCGGGTGGGACAGGGCAGGCAGGCGGGGGCTACCAGTTCGTCGAACTGGGGCGTGGCCGCATCGACCTACCCGGTGTTTTCGCGGCGCTGCATGACATCAACTACGACAAATGGGCGATCGTCGAGCTCGATCGCGTGCCCGATCCCGGGCGAACGCCGAAAGAAGCCGCGGAGACGAACAAGCGATACTTGATCGAACAGGCGCATCAAACCATCTGAAACACGTGTAAGAAATGCGACGTTTAACCGCAGAGCACGCAGAGATCGCGGAGAATGCCTGACCTTGTTCTCTGCGATCTCTGCGTACTCGGCCGTTAGCGTGGGTCATTGCACTCGTTTTGAAGGCGAACACTGCGTACGGTCCGGGTCAGAGGCTCGCTGGCTCGAGCTTCGGCACGAGCAGATGCATGATCAGCAGCGTGACGAGGTAGGTCGTCCCTGCGATGACGAAGACCGGCGTGTAGCTGCCCGTGGTCTGCAGGATGTACCCCGTGAGCTTCGCAATCATCATCCCGCCGACGGCGCCGGCGAAGCCGCCAAGGCCGACGACCGATCCCACCGCTTGTCGCGGAAACATGTCCGACGTCAGCGTGAACAGGTTCGCCGACCAGCCCTGGTGCGCCGACGCGGCGAGGCTGATGAGCGCGACGGCTGCCCACATGCTGGTCGCGTGTGACGCGAAGACAATCGGCACCACTGCGAGGGCGCAGATGAGCATCGCCGTCTTCCGCGCGCCGTTCACGCTCCAGCCGCGCCGGATGAGCGACGAGGACAACCAGCCGCCGCCGACGCTCCCGACGTCGGCCACCAGATAGATGACGATGATCGGCGGCCCGAGCTCGAGAAGCGACAGGCCGTAGTTGCGGCTGAAGAAGTCGGGCATCCAGAACAGGTACAGCCACCAGATCGGGTCGGTCATCAGCTTCCCGATGGCGAACGCCCACGTCTGTCGATGTGGGAGCAGCGTCAGCCAGGGCACCTTCGCTGTCGATTCAGGCGGATCGCTGCGCACGTACGCGACCTCGGCCGGCGTGACGCGCGGATGCTCGTCCGGCTGGTGATACATCAGCCACCAGATGACGAGCCAGCCGAGCCCGGCGGCGCCGGTGCCGATGAACGCCCACTCCCAGCCGAACCGGACGGTGATGAACGGGACGACCAGCGGCGTGATGATCGCGCCGACGTTGGTGCCGGCGTTGAAGATGCCGGTCGCAAGCGCGCGCTCGCGGCGCGGAAACCATTCGGCGACCGTCTTGATCGCGGCGGGGAAGTTCCCTGCCTCGCCAAGGCCGAGGACGAATCGCGCGAGGAGGAAGCCCGCGACCGATGCCGAATACTTCAGGCCGATTACGGCGAGCACGCCGGACATCGTCGCGCCGTACGCCGGCGCCCATGCGGTCGCGATCGCCGCGAGGGACCAGACCGTGAGCGCGAGCGCGTATCCTTTCTTCGCACCGAACCGATCCATGATCCGGCCGGCGAACAGAAAGCCGATCGCGTACGCGAGCTGAAACGTGAACACGAGGTCGCCGTAGTCAATCTCGCTCCAGCCGAACCGTCCCTGCAGCATCGGCTTCAGGATGCCAATCACCTGCCGATCGACGTAGTTGATCGTTGTCGCCAGGAAGAGCAGGCCGCAGATCGTCCACCGAAATCGTCCGATGCGCGCGGCGGCCGTCTGAGCTTCGATTGCGCGAACTTTTGGCATCGCCATCGTGTGTGCCCTCCGCCCTCTTCGCCGCCCGGCGACCCCGAAAGGGTCGCCCCACATCTCATCCCTAATCCCTAATCCCTAATCCCCAATCCCTAATCCCTACAAGAGTCAGATCGTGGGATTGCGCCGATGAATCGCGAACTCGCGATGCCCCAGCCGCTCGGCAGCCGTCGGTCTGCCCGACGAGACCTCGAGCACTTCGTGCAGCAGCCTGTCGGCCGCCGCCTCGAACGACTCGGCGTCGGTCAGGATGCCGCTCACGTCCAGATCGAGGTTGTCGGCCATCGTCAGCGCGGTGCGGGCATTACCCGTGATCTTGATGACCGGCGCGATCGGATTGCCGGTCGGCGTGCCCAGGCCGGTGGTGAATACCACAACCTGGGCTCCGCCGCCCACCATTCCGGTCACCGATTCCACGTCGAGGCCCGGTGTGTCCATCACGGTCAGGCCGCGCTTCGTGATCGGCGCGGAGTAGGCGACGACGTCCTCGAGCGCCGTCCGCTCGCCGGCCTTGTGCGTGGCCCCGAGTGATTTTTCCTCAATTGTCGTCAGGCCGCCACGAATGTTTCCGGGCGAGGGCTGCGTGCCGCGGATATCGAGGCCGAGCGCCATCGCCTCCGCCTCCACGCGGTTGACGATGCGCAGCAGCTGCGCGCCGGTCGCTGGCGCGGAGGCGCGCGCCGCGAGCAGGTGCTCGGCGCCCATGATCTCTGCGATCTCGCCGAGCACGACCGAGCCGCCGAGATCGACCAGCCTGTCGGCCACGCGGCCGACGACCGGATTCGACGCGAGGCCCGACGTGTAGTCCGAGCCTCCGCACTTGACGGACAGCACGAGCGACGAGGCCGGACACCATGCGCGCTCGGCACGGCCGGTGGCGGCCGCCATCTCCTTCGCGATCTCGATGCCGCGCGCCGTCGCGCGAACCGTCCCGCCTTCACCCTGGATGGACACGATGTACGCGGGCTTGCCCGCCTGGCGCGCCGTGTCCGCCAGGTGCTGCGCGATGACCTGCTCGCACCCGAGCGCGACGACGATCACCGCGCCGACGTTCGGATGCCGCGTGTACGCCGCGAGCGTCTCGTGCGTGACGTTGAGGTCCGGCCCGAGCTGGCCGCAGCCCGCGAGATGGGGCAGCGCCGCGCCGATCGGCGCAATCGATGCGGCAATGCGCTCCGCCACCACGGCGGCGCAGATCACCGTCGGGACGACGAGCACATGATTGCGGACGCCGACGCGTCCATCGGCGCGCGGGAAGCCGAGAAAGGCAGGGCCTGGCGTCATCGCGCCCCCGATGCGGAGGGGTCGGCAGGATCCGAATCCGCCGGCTCGGCGATTCGCCCGCCTTCATAGCGCGGCTCTTTCAGGCCCGCAGTGGCGAGATCCCCGCGGCCTCGCGCGCTTGCGACGTTGTGCGTGTGCACGTGCGCGCCGGCAGCGATATCCGACGAGGCGGTGCCAATCGCGCTGCCGTACTTGACGACCACGGCGCCGGCGGCAATCGGGCGCAGGGCGACTTTGTGCCCGCGCGGGATCGGCTCGACGACCGTCACCGTCGATCCGCCGGTGCGAAGAGTCTGGCCCACGTCGAGCGGGTCGAGCGCGGTCGCGACGTTGTCTTTGTCGCTGATCACGATGGCCGCGTTCACTGATTCACCCCGCTGGCGAGGAACCCGCCGTCCACGGCGAGCACGTGCCCCGTCACGAAGCTGGCGGAGTCCGACGCGAGGTACACCGCCGCGCCCACGAGCTCTTCGAGGCGGCCGAAGCGACCCATCGGCGTCCGCATCTTGAACTCCTGTCCGCGCGGGCCCTTGAGCAGCTCGCGATTCAGGTCGGTCTCGAAGACGCCCGGCGCGATCGCGTTCACGGTGACGCCGTGCCGGGCCCACTCGACCGACAGCGCGCGCGTCAGGCCGGCGACCGCCGCTTTGCTCGCGGAATACGCCGCGACTTCATGGAGCCCGACGAAGGAGGCGAGCGAGCCGACGCCAATCAGCCGCCCCGCGCCGCGTGCGATCATCGGCGGGGCGAATACCTGATACGTGCGGAACATGCCCGTCAGGTTCGTGTCGAGAATCTGTTGCCAGTCGGCCTCCGACATGTCGAGCGTCGCCACGCGCTTGGTGACGCCGGCGGCGGCGACGACGATGTCCACGTGTCCGAAGGCGCCGAGACTGGCATCGCGGAGGCTGTGCAGCGACTCGAGGCTGCCGACGTCGGAGGGATGCCGCAGCGTTCGGCGGCCGCACGCCTCGATGCCGCGCGCAGCCTCTTCCACCGCCTCGCGACGGCGGCCGGTCGCCACGACGTCGGCGCCGGCGGACGCGAGGCCGAGCGCCAGGGCGCGTCCGATGCCCGTGGTCCCGCCGACGACCACTGCGGTGCGGCCCGTGAGATCGAAGAGAGACCTCATCAGCGTGCTGCTCTCGGCACGGTCGACGTTCGACGTTCGAGGTTCGGCGTTCGACGTTCGGCGGCGTCCGTTCTGCGTTCGCGGGCCGGCGCTGGTCGTTGGGCCTTTGGCGAGCCCTCGCTCTTGACTCCCGAGCCTCGAGCCTTGAGCGGTGAGCTTTGCTCTCCGGATGCTTCCTTCGCCTGGTATGACCTGGCGCGGATCAGATGGTCGTGCATCGCGCGCCGCGCGCGTTCGACGTCCCGCGCGCGGATCGCCTGATAGATCTGGCGGTGCGCGTCGGCCGCATCGCGCAAATCGCGGTCGACGGCCCGCGCGGCCGTCATGCGTCGCCGCTCGTAATAGAGCGCCGAGACCATCTCGACGAGCGACGCCACGATCGGGTTGCGGGAGGCCGCTGCGACGCCGCGGTGGAAGTTGATGTCGTGCACGAGAAACACCTGCCGCTCGTTGAGCGAGGCGAAGAGCCCCGCGACCTCGTCGGCGAGGGTCGCCAGCTGATCGGGCGTGGCGCGCTCGGCGGCCAGGCCGGCGGCGCCGATTTCCAGGATCCGCCGCGCCTCGTACACGTCGTCCGCCGTGAACTTGTGGAGCGCCGCGAGGAAGCTGAGCGCCTCGCTGCCGAGCGTCGGCGGACCCTCGGGGATGTAGGTGCCCGAGCCCCGGCGCGAGCGGACGACGCCGAGCGCCGCGAGCGTGCGGAGTCCCGCGCGGACGGTCGGACGGCTGACGCCGATCTGCTGCGCGAGGTCACGCTCGGGAGGGAGCCGCGCGCCGGGCCCGAGGGCGCCGTGGTCGATCAGGCGGCGCACGTGGGTGACGACCGCGGCCGCGCTGTCGCCCGTGTCATGCCCGTCACGCGCTGAAAGCATAATTGGACTGACCAATTATAGGTTCTCCGATCTGTTTGGCAAGGAAATCCGCCATTCAACGAAATTCTTGCCAAGGTGGATGCACCAATTGTAATCTCTCGCCTGCAATTGGATAGGCCTCTACTTTAACGGTGCAGTTGGCCTGATTTCAATGAAAACGCTCAGAGGAGGTCCGATGCTGGCGCCGCTCGGTCGCGTGGTCCTCGCCGTCCTCGTCGCGCTCGCCGCCCTCACGCCCGCCGCCGCCGCGCAGTCGGTCTCGGGCAGCCTCGCCGGTACCGTCGTTGATCAGACGCGGCAGCTGGTACCGGGCGCCAGCGTCACGCTCGTCAACGAGCAGACCGGCGACAGCCGCGCCACCACCTCGAACGAGACCGGTGTCTTCGTCTTCTCCGCGGTACAACCCGGCGCCTACACCGTCCGCGTGGAGCTGGCGGGGTTTGCCACCTTCGAGCTGCGCAACACGGTGGTGCCGGCGAACGAGCAGGTGCCGGTCGGCGCGCTGCAGCTGAACGTTGGCACCCTCACCGAGACGGTGACCGCGACGTCGACCGGCAGCTTCGTGCAGACGCTCAGCTCCGAGCGCTCGGCGCTGATCACGTCGACGCAGCTCGAACAGGTCGCCGATCGGGGCCGCGACGTCGTGTCGCTGCTGCGCGTGCTGCCAGGCGTCGCGTACCAGACGCCGACCGACTCGCCCGGCGCCAATTTCGGCACCACGACGCCGAACATCAACGGCAACCGCGCCACCTGGAACACGATTACCGTCGACGGCGTCGTCGGCAACGACCTCGGCAGCCCGCAGGTGTTCAGCAGCTCGATCAACTTCGACGCGATCGGCGAGGTGCAGGTGGAGCTGAACAACTACCGCGCGGAGTACGGGCGCAACGGCGGACCGGTGGTGAACATCGTGACCAAGTCGGGGACGAAGCAGTACAAGGGCAGCGCCTACTGGTTCAAGCGGCATGAAGCGCTCAACGCGAACGACTTCTTCAACAGCCGGAACGGCATCGCGAAGCCCTTGTACCGGTTCGACACGGTGGGGGCGACGCTCGGCGGCCCGGTGCCGCTGCCGAAGCCCGGCCGCGACAAGCTGTTCTTCTTCTACTCCTTCGACGGGTTGAGGTCGCTCAACCCGCGGCCGCTGCAGCAGGTGACGACGCCGACGGCGCTCGAGCGCGCGGGCGACTTCTCGCAGACGCTGGACACCAACGGCCGGCTCATTGTCGTGCGGGATCCGCTGACCGGGCAGCCGTTTCTCAACAACATGATTCCCACGCCTCGCATCAATCGAAGCGGACAGGCGCTGCTCGGCGTGTTCCCGCTGCCGAACGCGCTCGATCGCGCGGTCACGCGCGGCGCCTACAACTACAACTTTCAGGAGAGCCTCGACGTGCCCAAGCGCCAGAACGTCGTCCGCCTCGACTTCCATCCGTCGGCGAAGGATGCGTTCTACGGACGGGTCTCGACGTGGTACGGAGACAACCAGGGGTACAACGTTGCGGCCGGTGGCGCGGCCTGGGGCCTCGTCAAGCTGCACTACCTCTTCACCGACGACAGCGGACTCTTCAACTACACGCGCGTCGTGAGCAGCTCGGTCGTGAACGAAGCGTCGGTGTCCATCCGTCACAGCACGGAGAATGGACCGCCGCTGAGCGACGCCGATCTCGCCGGCATCACGAAGGCGCAGACCGGCTTCACGCTCGGCCAGCTGTTTCCGTCGATCAACCCGCTCGGCATCATTCCGCAGGCCCGCTTCACCGGCGTCACCGGCGCAGGCGCCATCACGTATGACGGTCGCACGCCGCTGACCGGCGACGACAAGCTCTACACCTTCAACGACACGCTGACGATGGTGCGCGGCAAGCACACCTACAAGGCGGGGATGTACTTCGAGCACGTGCGCAACGAGGAAGGGCCGACGGCCACCTTCGCAGGCCTCTACGATTTCAGCAGCACCGATGCGAACAACCCCGGCAACACGGGCTACGCGTATGCGAACGCGCTGCTCGGCAATTTCACGTCGTACACGGAATCGACGACGCGCCCCGGCGGCGGCGGCCTCGCGAATGTCGCCGAGTGGTTCGTGCAGGACACGTGGCGCACGACGCCGAAGCTGACGCTCGATTACGGCCTGCGTCTCGCGTGGTACTCGCACTATCGGCACGAGAGCGGGGGCGCGTCGGCGTTCTCACTCGAGCGATACGATCCGGCGAAGGCGCCGCGGCTGTACTTCCCGGCGCTGGTGAACAACGTGCGCGTCGGCCGCGATCTCGTGACCGGCGCGACGGTGCCGGCCGTGCTGATTGGCGCGCAGGTGCCGGGCACCGGCGATCTCAACAACGGGCTCGTGCTGGCGACCGATGGGTCGTACCCCGCCGGCTTCAAGGATCAGCCGCCGCTGCTCCCCGAGCCGCGCGTGGGCTTTGCCTACGATGTGCGCGGCGACGGCAGAACGGCGGTGCGCGGCAGCATCGGCATGTTCCACAACACCCGCATGTCGGGCAACGTCAACTGGCAGGCGACGCGCAATCCGCCGCTTCAGTTCAACCCGCAGATTTTTTACGGATCAATGGACACGGTGCTGCAATCGACCGGCTCCAACTTTCCAAGCGACGTGCAGGGGTTTGAGAAAGAGACGCGCACGCCGACGCTCTACAGCTATTCGATCGGCGTCCAGCGCGACATCGGCTGGGGCACGGTCGTCGACGCCGCGTATGTCGGATCGCAGGCCCATAACCTGCTGCAGACGCGCAACCTGAATCTCGTGCCGTACGGCGCGCACTTCCTCGCGGCGAACCAGGATCCGACCCGCTCGGGCGTCGCGCTGGCCGACAACTTCTACCGGCCGTATCCCGGCTACGCGAACGTCTGGTTCTTCGAGAACTCGGGCAAGTCCGATTACAATGCGCTGCAGGTGCAGGCGCACCGCCGGTTTGCGAAGGGGCTGCAGTTCGCTGTCGCGTACACGCTGTCGCGCTCGCGCGACTATACCTCGAACAACGAGACGGGCACCGGCGTGAACATGCAGATCGCGACGTATCAGGACCCCAACACGTGGAACTACGGGCTCTCGTCGTACGACCAGACACACCTCGCCGTGTTCAACTACGTCTGGGATCTGCCGAAGGCGAGCGCGCGGTGGAACAACGCGTTCACGCGCGGTCTCCTCGACAACTGGCAGATCTCGGGGCTGACGACGCTCGGAAGCGGGACGCCCGTCTACGTGACCTACACGACCGTCGACGGCGCGGACATCACCGGCGGAGGTGACACCACGCGATTCAACGGCGGTCCCGGCGCGACGACGCCGACAGCGGGCAGCGGCGTCCCGAATCTGGTCGGCGACCCGACTCTGCCGTCCAGCCAGCGCAGCCTGACGCAGTGGTTCAACACTGCGGCCTTTGCGCGTCCCGCGCGCGGCGAGGCCGGCAATTCGCCGAAGGACGTGATCCGCGGCCCCGGCGTGACCAGTTCGGACGTCACGTTTTTCAAGAATATCCCGTTCGGCGCGTCGGGGCGGCGGCTGCAGCTGCGCTGGGAGATCTATAACGTCTTCAACCAGGTGCAGTTCGCGACGGTCGATTCGACCGCACGCTTCGACGCGGCAGGCAACCAGGTGAACACGCGCTTCGGACAGGTCATTACGACCCGTGCACCAAGAGTCATGCAGATCGCGCTGCGAGTTGTGTTCTGATAGGCGGATGATTACACGTCGCACTCTGCTTGCCGGGCTGGGCGCCGCCGCCGCCGCCAGGCGTCTCACTGCGTTGCGCGCGCCGGCGCTGCCGTTCAACCTCTCGATTCTGACCGACGAAATCTCCCAGGACTTCGGGCACGCGTGCGAGGTGGCCGCGCGCGAGTTCGGCATGGGGCTGGTCGACCTGCGCGAAGCGGGCGGCAGGAACATCATGAACTGGGACGCCGCGCAGATCGCCGATGCGCGGCGCGTGCTGGAGCGCTTCAAGCTGCGCGTCGCGTGCATCGCGTCGCCGATTTTCAAGGTCGACTGGCCCGGCGCCCCGAAATCGTCGTTCAGCCCCGCGCGTGACGAGTTCGGCGCCAGCTTCACGTTCCCGCAGCAGGCCGAGCTCATCGAGCGCGCATTCGAGCTGGCGAAGGCGTTCAATACCGATCGGATCCGCATTTTCGATTTCTGGCGGCTCGACGATCCGGCGCCGCATCGCGCCGCGATCGACGAGATGGTCCGCGCCGCGGCCGCGAAGGCGGGTCAGCGCGGCCTCACACTCGTGCTCGAGAACGAGTACGCCTGCAACACCGCTACCGGCGCGGAAGCCTCGCGTCTCCTCGCCGCGATACCTGAGAAGGCGCTCCAGATCACATGGGACCCCGGCAACGCGCAGTGGCGTGACGAAGTGCCGTATCCCGGCGGGTATGCGCGGCTGCCGAAGGCGCGCATCGGCCACGTGCACTGCAAGGACGCGGCGCGCCGCGCCGACGGCCAAGGCTGGGACTGGATGGCGATGGGGCGCGGCGCCATCGACTGGGCCGGCCAGTTCAGCGCGCTGAAGAAAGATGGGTACCGGCACGCCTGCGCGCTGGAGACGCACTGGCGCGGCGCAGGGACGCCCGAGGAATCGAGTCGGCAGAGCTTTGCGGGCATGAAGCAGCTGCTGAAAAAAGCGGGGGCTTGGGGCTAGGGACCCGGTGACGGTTCATGTCGGGCTGATCGGCGCCGGTAACATCAGCGAGACGCACGCGAGGGCGCTCGGCGCGATCCGCGATGTGGAGATCTCGGCCATCTACGCGCCGACACGCGCGCACGCGGAGCAGCTTGCGGCGCGTCATGGTGGCCGTGTCTGCGACACGCTCGAACGTCTGCTCGAGCATCGGCCGCTCGACATGGTGGTCGTCGGCAGCCCGTCGGGCCTGCACGCCGAGCACGGCATCGCCGCTGCCCGGAGCGGGCGGCACGTTCTCGTCGAGAAGCCGATCGACATCACGGTGGCGCGTGCCGACGCGCTCGTCGACGAAGCGGCGCGGGCGGGCGTGACGCTGGGCGTGATTTTCCAGGATCGCCTGAAGCCGGACGTGCAGCGGATGAAGGCACTCGTCGACGAGGGGCGGCTCGGCGCGCCGATTCTCGCCAGCGCCCGCGTGAAATGGTACCGCCCGCCGTCCTACTACAGCGGATCGCGATGGCGCGGCACGCAGGCGCTCGACGGCGGCGGCGCGCTGATGAACCAGGGTGTGCACACCGTCGATGTGCTGCTGTGGCTGTTCGGTCCGGTCCGCCGGGTATTCGCGAGGACGGTGACGGCGCTGCACGACATCGAGGTGGAGGACACCGCCGTGGCGCTCCTCGAGTTCGCTAACGGCGCTGTCGGCACCCTCGAGGCGGCGACCTCCGCGTACCCGGGATACTCGCGGCGCATCGAGCTCACCGGCGCAAACGGCACGCTGGTCCTCGACGGCGACGATCTCGCGGCGATTGATCTGCAGGATGCGAGGGAGGGAGAGAGGCCGAATCGTCCGGCGGGCGCGACCGCAAGCGCGGCGTCGCCGGTGGTCGCCGACTCGAGCGCGCATCGCCGGGTGTTCGAAGACTTCATTCAGGCCGTAGCGCACCGGACGCCGCCGTGCTGCGACGGCGCGAGCGCGCGCCTGAGCGTCGCGCTCATCGAGGCGATTTACCGGTCGGCGCATTGCGATCGTCCGGTGGACCTGTGCCAGGAGGACTGATGCGGACTCTGACTCTGCTCGCGTTCCTGATCGCGGGCGTGTCCGGCGCAGCGGCCCAGGACTTCCGCGGCGCGATCACCGGCCGCGTCCACGACCGCTCCGGCGCCGTGCTGCCCGGCGTCACCGTGACGGCAACCAACGTGGCAACCAACGTTGGCTCCACTGCGACGACGAACAGCGAAGGACTGTTCACGATCCCGTACCTCACCCCTGGGAACTACACCGTCGTCGCGGAGCTGTCCGGGTTCAAGAAGGCCGTCCGGGAAGGCCTCGAGGTTCGGGTGGGCGATCGGCTGGTCGTCGACATGAGCCTCGAGGTCGGGCAAGTCGAGGAGACGGTGCTCGTGACTGCGCAGTCGCCGCTGCTCGAGATGGGATCGGCGTCGGCGGGGCAGGTGATCGACGAAAAGCGCATCTCGCTGATGCCGCTGTCCGACGGTAACCCGTTCGTGCTGTCGCGGCTCGTCCCGGGAGTCGCCTACACCGGGGATCTGAAGTTCTCCCGCCCCTTCGACAACGGGGGGACGTCGTCGATCAACGCCGATGGCTCGATGGGCGGGAACGAGTTCACGCTCGACGGATCGCCGAACATGGCGAATGGCCGCCGGGTCGCCTTCGTGCCGCCCGCGGGCGCCGTCTCGGAATTCAAAGTGCAGACGGCGACCTTCGATGCCGGCGACGGCCACACCGCGGGCGCGATCGTCAACGTGACGCTGAAGACCGGCACGAACCAGTTCAAGGGCGATTCCTACTACTACAAGCGGTCCGACAAGCTGTCGGCAACCGATTTCTTCGTCGATCGAAGCGGCGGCGCGAAGCCCCAGCTGAAGTACGACCGGTTCGGCGGCAGCCTCGGCGGTCCGCTCGTCCACAACCGGACGTTCTTCTTCGGCGCCATCGAGTGGCTCTACGACCTGTTCCCTGAACCGGAATACCGCACGGTGCCGACCGATGCGATGCGGCGGGGCGACTTTTCGGCGCTGCTCGGCCAGGGTATCGCCATCTACGATCCCTCCACCGCGCAGCTGGTCAACGGCCGCGTCGTCCGGTCGCCGTTTCCGGGCAACGTGATCCCTTCAACCCGCATCGACCCGGTGGCGGCGAGAGTGCTCAAGTACTTTCCGGCGCCGAATCAGCCCGGCGACGCGCAAGGGCGCAACAACTACTTCTCGACCAATCCTCGAACAGACGACTTCTATTCCATCTCGGCCCGCGTCGATCACCGCGTGACTGACAAGCAGCAGGCATTCGGGCGGTACACTCGCAACCATCGCGTCGAATCGCGCAACGCCTTCTTTGGCGAGGTCGACGGCGTGGTGCCGACGGGCAACTTCCTGTTCCGGATCAACGACGGGATCACGTACGACCACGTCTACGCGATCAGCGATACGTCGCTGCTCGATGTGCGCGGCGGGTGGTCGCGCTTCCAGGAGCCGAACGTCCGGCAGCACGAGGGGCTCTTCGATCCGGCGACGCTCGGCTTCTCCGCGTCCACGACGGCGGCGTTCGGCGGCGCGCGCTACTTCCCGAGGTTCGACTTCGATCTTTTCACCGATCTCGGCGACAACATCGCCGCCACGACGACGCACGGCATCTACTCGGTGCAGCCGACCTACACGCGCATCGTCGGCGCCCATTCCGTGCGGGCGGGGTACGACCTGCGCCGCTACCAGGAGTTTGGCTCCGAAGCCGGGAAGCAGGCGGGCGAGTACATCATCCGCAACAACGCCGCGTTCACGCGCGCGCAGGACAATTCGGCGGCGCTGTTCGGGCAGGACATGGCGAGCTTTCTGCTCGGCTATCCGACCGGTGGGTCGATCGAGCGGAACGCCACCCGCCTGAATACGAGCTGGTATCACGGCATGTTCGTGCAGGACGACTTGAAGATCGGCGGCCGCCTGACGGTGAATCTGGGCGTGCGCTACGAATACGAGAGCCCGACGACGGACGCGGAGAACAGGAACGTGCGCGGTTTCGATCCGGCGGCCGTCCCGAGCATCGCGGCCGCTGCGCGGGCGGCGTACGCGGCGAGCCCAATCGGCGACATTCCGGTGTCGGCGTTCGCCGTGCGCGGCGGCCTGCAGTTCGCGAGCGACGCCAGCCCCGGCTTCTGGAACGCCGACCGCAACAACATTGCGCCGCGCGCCGGTTTCGCGTACCGGTTGAATGACGCGACGGTGCTTCGCGGCGGCGCCGGGGTCTACACGGTGCCGTTCATCATCGCCGGCAATTTTCAGCCGGGCTTCTCGCAGACGACGCCCCTCGTACCGACGCTGGACAACGGGCTGACGCTGCGCGGGTCGTTGGCGAACCCGTTCGTGGACGGCGTCCTCGATCCGGCCGGGGCGTCGCGCGGCGCCGACACGTTTCTCGGCCAGGATCTCACGTCGACCACGAACAACGTCCGGATTGCGCCGCTCGACTTCCGGAACGGGCGAAACGCCCGGTACATGATCAGCCTCCAGCGAGAGCTTCCGGGCCAGTGGCTCGTCGAGGCGGGCTATACCGGCAGCCGCGGGTGGAACCTGACGACCGGCGGCGGCGGACAAGCCGGGGAGATCGACCTCAACTCCATTCCGGCGCGGTGCCTGTCGACGAGCCCTCAGCGCGATCAGGCGGCGATCGACGCGCTCGCCCTTCTCGTCCCGAACCCGCTCCTGGGCCTGCTGCCCGGCACCAGCCTGAACGGCGCGACGATCGCGCGATCGCAGCTGCTTCGTCCGTACCCGGCGTTCGGCAACATCCGGACATTCGGCAGCGACGGCACCAGCCGGTACACCTCCGCGCAGTTCAAGGTCGAGCGGCGATTCGCGCGCGGCTACTCGCTCCTCGCCGCCTACACCTGGTCGCGATTTACGGAGCAGGTGTTCCGGCTGAATCCCACCGACACGACGTACGAGGATCGGCTGTCGGAGTTCGACGTGCCGCACCGCGTGTCGATCAGCGGCATGTGGGAGCTGCCGTTCGGCCACGGCCGCCGATGGGGCCAGCGCGCCGGCGCGCTCGCCGACGGGTTCATCGGCGGCTGGAGCATCCAGGGGATTGGTCAGTTCCAGAGTGGGCGGCCAGTCAGCTTCCACGATCGCAACATTTACTTTGCGCGCGATCTGAACGGGTTGACCACTGACTACTCGGGCGATCCTGGCCTTTCCGTGTGGGACACGAGCGGCTTTTATTTCCACGACGCCGCGGTCCAGACCAACGGCGTCGACGATCCGGCGAAGCAGCGGAACGATCCGCGCATCCAGCTTGCCAGCAACATCCGGTACTTCCCGTCGCGCGTCGGTGGGCTGCGCGGGCCGGGTCTCAGCAACCTGTGGGACATCTCGCTGGTGAAGCAGCTGCGCGCCGGCAACCGGGTGCGCGCGCAATTCCACGCCGAGTTCTTGAATGCGTTCAATCGGGTCGTGTACGCCAATCCGAACACCGATCCGAGGAGCTCGGACTTCGGCAAGGTAACGAGCCAGAACAACCTGCCGCGCGACATCCAGCTCGCGCTCAAGCTGATTTTCTAGAATCGAAAATCGGGGTGTGGTTGTGACATGTCCATGAACGTGACGCATTCCCGGCGCGCGGCGGTGACGGCGCAGGTCGAAGCGCTCGGCGTTGTCGCCGTCATCCGCCTGAAGGATCCGGCGAAGCTTCGCGCGGTCGTCGATGCGATCGCGGAAGGCGGCGTGCGCGCCCTCGAAGTCACGATGACGATTCCGCACGCCGTCGATCTGATCCGCGAGCTTGCGCCGACGCTGCCGGCCGGGTTTCTCCTTGGCGCCGGGACGGTGACGGATCCGGCGACGGCGCGCGCCGTCATCGACGCTGGCGCCTCCTTCGTCGTCGGGCCGGTGTTTCGACCCGATGTCATCGCCGCCTGCCACGAGCGGGATGTGCCCGCGATGCCGGGCTGCTTCTCGCCGACCGAGATCCTGGCGGCCCACGAATCCGGCGCGGACATCGTGAAGGTGTTCCCGGCAACGATGCTCGGCCCCCAGTTCATCAAGGACGTGCGGGCGCCGATGCCGCAGGTGAAGCTGATGCCGACCGGCGGCGTCACGCTGGACAATGCCGGCGACTGGATTCGCGCAGGCGCCGTGGCGGTGGGGCTCGGCTCCGCGCTGCTCGACGCGGCGGCCATTGAAAGCGGACGGCTGAAGGTGCTCACGGCGAACGCGCAGCGTGTCGTGGAAAACATTGCGGCCGCGCGGCGGTCGTGAGCTCGTACGTAGCGTCCGGCTGTAGCCGGACCCGCGTGATCCGCCTGAAGGCGGACACCACGTACGGGTTTCAGCCGACGCACGGAGACAACGGGTTTTCAATCGCCGTTCTCTACGGCCCGACGATGATCACGACGCGCCCGGGCCCATGGACGCCGATCGTCAGCGACAGCTCGATGTCGGCGGTGCGGCTCGGACCGGTGACGAACGTGCAGCTGCCCGCCCCGGACATGCGGTCGGCATTGGCGGCAAAGAAGTCGCCCATGGTCGGGTAGAGATCCTCCGGGCGCACCAGCGCGACGTGGAGTGGCGGGAGCAGCGAGACCGCGCGCGAGCATCCGGGCGCGGAGAGAAGCACCAGCGACCCGGTTTCAGCGACCGCGCCGTGGCATCCCGTGACCCCGACGTCCGCCGCCGCCTGCTCCGCCCGCGGCGCGGAGCCGAAGCTCGCGCCGGCGACCACCGAGCCGGCGTCGTACGGCAGCTGCTCGGGGTTCCAGCTCAAGACGCGGAGTCCCGAGACAAGGGTCGACAGGCGCTCGCGAACGCCGTCGGCCGCGCCTTCGACGAAGGTCTGGACGCCGAGCGCGCGCGCCTCGAGGAGAAACCGTTCCAATACTTCGCCGCTCCGGCTCGCTTGAAAGGCTCGCGCTCCATCCGAGTCGCTGCGCCCGCTCGCCTGAAAAGCAGGCGCGCCATCGGAGTCGCGGGTGACCGACGGAATCCTTCCCGTTCGCAGCGCGCGATCGATGCGCCCGAGGATCGCTGCGCGAGCGTTGCTCACGATCGCCTCCGCGCCGCGGCGCGGTCGTGCCACTGTTGCTCGAAGGTCCGCGCGGCCGGCGCCTTCAGGTCGCGGAACCGCGTCCAGCCCGCGGCCAGTCCCGGCGCGCGCGCGATCCAGCCATCCCTCGCGCGGGCGCGCAGCGCGCGACGCACCATCGCCATCGCCGCCCGGTAGACGCGCGGTCGCGACGCGATCCGGGCGAACGCTTTCAGGCCAAGCCGCAGGGCGAGTGGCTGCGGCGTCTTGACGACGGCTTCGTGTCGCAGCGCGAGCAGCATGCGGGGGATATCGAGGCGGATGGGGCAGACCTCACGGCACGCGCCGCACAACGACGACGCGCCCGGCAGCTCGGCGTGCTGCTCGATGCCGCGAATCCCGGGCGTTACGATCGCGCCCACCGGTCCGGGATAAACGTCGCCGTACGCATGGCCGCCGATGTTCTTGTAGACGGGGCACGCGTTCAGGCAGGCGCCGCACCGGATGCAGCCGAGGATTTCGGCGGTCTCGCCCGCGAGGATCCTCGTGCGGCCGTTGTCGAGCAGCACGACGTGCACCTCGTCGGGCCCGCAGTCGTCGCCGGAACGCCGCGGGCCGCGGACGAGCGTCGTATAGGCGGTCAACTTCTGTCCCGTCGCCGAGCGCGCGAGCAGCTTCAGGAACCGATCGAGATCCGCCATGGTCGGCACGAGCTTCTCGATGCCCATCAGCACCACGTGGATGCGCGGCAGCGTGGTCGCCATGCGGCCGTTGCCCTCGTTGGTGACCAGGCAGATGGTGCCGTTCTCGACGACGCCGAAGTTGGCGCCAGTGAGGCCCATGTCGGCGCTGAGGAATTCCTCGCGCAGGCGCTCGCGCGCGTACCGCGCGAGCGTCTCGGTGTCGTCGCTGTAGGGGACTTGCAGCCGCTCATGCATCAGGCGGCCGACCTGCTCGCGCGTCATGTGCACGATCGGCGCGATGATGTGGGACGGCCGATCGTTGCCGAGCTGCACGATGTACTCGCCGAGGTCCGTCTCGATCACCGACAGGCCGGCGTGCTCGAGCGCCCGGTTCAGGTGCGTCTCCTCCGACACCATCGATTTGCCCTTGACGACGCGGCGCACTCCGGCCTTCGTCGCGATCTCGACGATGATGCGGTTGGCGTCCGCGCCGGTCTCCGCCCAGTGCACCCGCGCACCGTTCTCGAGCACCCGCTGCTCGAAGGTCCGCAGCGAGTCACCGAGGTGCCGGAGCGTCTCCATCTTCGCGTGCCGCGCGCGATCGCGGACGGCATCCACGTCGGCGAGCGTGGCAAGGGCCGCCGAGCGGCGCAGGCCGAATTGCGCCGTCGTACGATCGAGCGCGATGTGCAGCTGGTGATTCGCGATCGCCGCGCGCGCACGATCCGCGAACTGGAGCGCGGGCCCTTCAGGCGAGCGCGCGCCGCTCACGCGAGCGCCTCGTCGATCAGCTCGGCGAGGTGCTGAGTCTTCAGCGAAGTGCCGCGCCGGCGAAGACCGCCTTCGAGGTGCAGGAGGCATCCGGCATCGCAGCTCACCAGGCGATCCGCGCCCGACGCGACGATCGCCGTGAGCTTGCGGTCCAGCATGCTGCCGGAGATGTCGGGGTTCTTGATCGAGAAGAGGCCGCCGAAGCCGCAACATTCCTCCTGCTCGGCAAACGGCACAGAGGTAACGCCATCGACCGCGCGAATCAGCGCCTGTGGCTCGTCGCGCACGCCGAGGCCGCGCAGCAGATGGCAGGACGGGTGGTATGCGACGCGCGCCGTGAGCCGCGCAGCGAGCTCCAGACCGCCGTGCTGCGCGACGAACTGGCTGAACTCGCGGCACCGCGCCGAGACGCCGCGCGCGCGCTCGGCTTCCTGCGCGTCGTCCTTGAACAGCTCGGCGTATTGATGCCCGACCATGTCCGCGCACGATCCGGACGGGACGATGATGGGGCCGTTGGTGGCCGTCAGCACGTCGAGCGTGTGCCGCGCGACCTGTCGCGCTTCGTCCTGGAAGCCCGCGTTGTAGGCGGGCTGGCCGCAGCACGTCAGCCCTTCCGGCACGTCGACGTCGAATCCGAGCCGTTCGAGCACACGGGCGACCGCCATGCCGACTTCGGGACGGAACTCGTTGATCAGACAGGTCGCCAACAGGTGAACGGCTCCGCGGGAATCCACGCGTCTACCCAGACGCCGGAACCGGCGTCCCTCCGGCCCCGCTCGACGTGTAGCACGCCTCCACGACCGCCATCGTCCTGATGGCGTCGTCGACCGCGCTGACGAGCACAGGGTCTTCGCCCGCGACGAACCGCTGCAGATTCGACATCGGTCCTTCGAATGCCTCGATGAACCACGAGCCGCGCAACGGCACATCTCCCCAGTCGCCATCGCAGGCGACCTCCATGGTGTCCGCAGGACCGGCGGGGTAGTCCAGGTTCACGCCCCACGTCAGGCGCGCGGCGCCGCGGACGCCTTCGACGACGATCTGGGACGACCGATACCGCGGTCCGGCGCGATGCGTGTGGTTCAGCGTCAGCGAACACCGGAGGCGATCGCCGTAGTCGAGAATAATCGAACTGCGCGTATCGGTGAACGTGGGCAGCGCGGGATGCCGGACGACGCGGCAATAGACGCCGTCGGGGTCGCCAACCAGCCACCGGATCGCGTCGAGATAGTGGATCGAATGGTACGGCACTTCGAGGCGCGGCGCGGACTCGAGGAACGACCACAAATGCCACGGTTGATCGATCACGATGCGGACCTCGATGTCCACAATCGGGCCGAGCGCATCGCGCGCGAGCAAATCGCGCAGCGCGAGGACGTTCGGGCTGAAGCGCAGCTGAAAGTTGACCGCCGCGGTCAGCTCGCGGGCGCGGCAGCACGCGCGGATCGCCGCCGCGGAGGCGAGATCCGGCCCCATCGGTTTCTGCATGAGGACGGCAGCGCCGCGAGGAAGATCGGCCAGGATGCCGAGAATCTGATCGCCGGGCACCGCCAGGTCGTACACCGCATCGCGGACAGTCGTGGCCGCGGCGAGCGTGGGAAACACCGCGTCGACCGCAAACGCATCAGCGGTCGACCGCGCAACGTCGGCGCGCACATCATGGATGCCGGCGACCCGAAAGCCGAGCGCGCGATATGTCGGCAGGTGCGCCGCCCGTACGATGCCGCCGGCGCCGATGATCACGATCGGCCGCGGGCGCGTGGGTCGTGGCCACGCCTGCGTCAGGTCGCTCATCGCCACCGTTAGGGACAGCAGAAGAATGAGGTGCACATTGTGGCCGCCGATGCATCCCGCCGGGCTGTGTTGCTCGTCGCTTACGTACTCCCGGTATGCGCGCTCCGCGCGCCGTGCCGGGCGGGCGCCTCGGCGCCCACGATGCGCACCGTATTCTTCGGCGGGGCCCTCACCGTCGCGCGCCGCGGGCTGTTGCCTGTGCGTCTGCCTGCGCCTCGAGCCGAAACAGCGGTTCCATGAACGCCCACCAGTCGCCGGGCGCGGCACCGGCCGGCGGCTGCTGCAGCCCTTTCATCAACGCTTCCCACTCGGCGACGCGAGGGCTGGACGCCGCGTGCGTCTCGAAGCAGCGCCGCAGGTCCGACCCGTCCGTCTCGACGATCATGACGAGGTGTCGACCGAGCAGGTAGATTTCCATCTCGCGAATCCCGGCCTGTCTGAGACTTCGGATCACTTCGGGCCACACCTCACGATGATGGGCCTTGTAGGCGTCGATCGCGGCGGGATCGCCGCGGAGATCGGCCATGAGCACGTGCCGCGTCATGCGCATGCGATCACCCGTTGGCGCGACTGGCCGAGCCCGTCGATGCCGAGCGTGACTTCGTCGCCCGGCTTCAGATAGATCGGCGCGGGGCGCATCCCGAGCGCGACGCCGGCGGGTGTGCCGGTGCTGATGACGTCGCCGGGCAGCAGCGTCATGAAGTCGCTGACGTAGCTGACCAGGGTCGGCACGTCGAAGATCATATTGGCGGTCGTGCTGCGCTGCCGCGTGTCACCATTCACCTCGAGCCACATGCCGAGGCCGCGCGTATCGGGCAGCTCGTCGCGCGTCGCGAGAAACGGTCCAAGCGGCGCGAAGGTGTCGGCGCTCTTGCCTTTCACCCACTGGCCCCCGCGCTCGAGCTGAAAGCTGCGCTCGGAGTAGTCGTTGTGCAGCGCGTAGCCGGCGACGAAATCGATCGCCTGCTCGGGCGCGACGTAGCGGGCCGTCCGCCCGACGACCACGGCGAGCTCCACCTCCCAGTCGAGCTTCGTGCCGCCGCGCGGGATCACGACGGCGTCGTTCGGGCCGGCGAGGGACGTGGTCGCCTTGAAAAAAATCACCGGCTCGCGCGGAATCTCCGCGCCGCTTTCAGCCGCGTGGTCGCGGAAGTTCACCCCGATGCACACGATCTTGCTCGGCCGCCGAATCGGCGGCCCGAGGCGGACATCGTCCGGCACCGAAGGCGCGGAATCGCCGTGTATCGCGAGCCAGGCGCGCAGTGCGGCCAGGCCGTCGCCAGCGAAGAACGCTTCGTCGTAGTCGGCGCCGAACGCCATGACGTCGACGCGGCGCCCGTCCAGCAGGACGCCTGGGCGCTCGCGGCCGGCGTCGCCGAATCGAATCAGCTTCATGCGACGAGGACCCCGCCGTCGATCGGATACGCCTGCCCGGTGACGAACGCGGCCTCATCGGAGCAGAGATACAGCGCCAGCGCGGCAACCTCCTCAGGCGTGCCCATGCGGCCGATCGGCTGGTATGCCTCGAGCGTCCGACGCATTTCGGCCTCACGTCCCGGATAGTTCCTGCGGAGATATCCCTCGACGAAGGGCGTCTGCACGCGCGCCGGGCAGATACAGTTGCACCGGATGCCGCGCTTCACGTAGTCGAGCGCAACGGACATCGTCATCGTGTGGACCGCCCCTTTGGTCATCGAGTAGGCGAAGCGCTCCGGCACGCCGACCAGCGATGCGATCGACGCCATGTTCAGGATCACGCCATGGCCCTGCCGCACCATGATGTCGACGGCGGCGCGCGAGCAGAGGTAGACGCCGCGGACGTTCACGGCGTACAGGCGATCGAGATCGTCGGGCGAGGTCTGTTCGATGGTGCCGACGTGCGCGATGCCGGCGTTGTTCACCAGGATGTCGAGCCGTCCGAGCTCGGCTGCGAGCGCGTGGAACGTGCGCGTGACCTCCGCGGGTGCCGAGACGTCGCACTGGCGCGCGATCGCGTCGCCTCCGGCGGCGCGGATGGCGTCGGCGGTGGCATCGGCCGTCTCGTTCAGGTCGAGGACGACCGTCCGGGCGCCCTGACGCGCGAACAGCGCGGCGATAGCGGCGCCAATGCCCGATCCGCCGCCGGTGACGACGGCGATCTTCTGGTGGAGGTCGAACATTGAGGGCGCAAAATATCCCATACTTTACCGGTAAAGTCAACGGATCGGGGGGCGCGCCTGCGGCTCGGTCGGCACCGGAATCAGCGCCTCGGCCGCCGCGATCCGCAGGTCGGCGGTCGCGAACATGGCGCGGGCATAACCGTCGTTCAGCTCGATGGTTTGTACGGCGCCGGGCTGAAAGATGTCTTTGATGCGCTCGTGCCGTTGTTCCATTACTGCGCCGTGCTCGTCGCGGTAGGTGGAGATGTAGAGCGGATCGCGGAAAGCGACGACCGTGCTCGCGTTGCGGAGCGTGACCGTCCAGTGGATCGAGCTCCCCGGACCCGGACGGTTGCGCGCAGACATCACTTGCATGTCTCTGCGTGGATCGTACGGCCGCGCGGGATCGCTGATCGCGATGGGACCGCCGCCGATCGCGAAGTCGCGACGGTGCGCGAACATCTCCGGTTCCTTGAGTCGAACGGCGGTGGCGACCACCTCCCGGTTCTTGTACATCGAAAGCTCCGGCCATTGAGCCCAGGCGAGGCCGGCGTGAAAGAACACGCTGAGCGCGAGGACGCTCCCCGCGATCCGACGCGCGCGCGGGGAATCGATCAACTGCCACCAGTACGCGGCAAAGAGGAACGCGACCGGTGCCAGCACGTAGAACGCGTGCGCCTGGGGCGGCTCCATCACGAACCAGTAGCTGACGTAGACCAGCAGGACCGTGCCGCCCACGAGGACGCGCAGCGTCTGCCACCGGCCGAGCGTCGCCGGATCGGGCCATCGCCGCGAACTTCGCGCCCAGTCGGCGCACATCCACAGCGGCTGCACCACGCCGATCGCGCCTACGACCACGGCCAGAGGCGTGAGCCACATATGACGCCCGAAAAACTCGAGGCGCTTGGGGCCATCCGTCGCGATGAAGCGCACGATCTCCAGGCTTGCAAACGAGAAGAAGCGCGCGAGCGTCGTCACGACGATCCAGGGGTTGACCCAATGCACATGGATGTTCCGCAGCACGCCGCCCGATCCCGCCTGCGTGCCGTATTGCAGCAGGGTCGGCACGAGCAGCAACGCCGGCACGAGCGCGCCCGCGCAGAACGCCGCGGCGTTTTTCGCCGACGCCGCCGGCCCGTCGTTCCAGCGGCTGATCCAGGCGAGCAGGGCGAACGGCGCCAGCAGCGGCCACGACATATGAATCTGCATCAGCCACGTCAGCGCGGCGCCCATCAGGGCGTGCGCGACCGGCGCGGGAAGACGGCGGAGGCTGAGCCAGGGCACGCTCTCGAAGAAGCCGAGAAAGAACATGACGGAGCCCGGCAGGATGTAGGAAGTGTTGATGAGATGCGCCGAAAACTGCACGGTCCAGGGAATAGTCAGAAACCATCCCCAGATCAGCCAGCGCGGAGCGCCCGGAAGGTGGGCGCTCACGTATGATGCGAACACCGCCAGCGCCGCGAACGACGTCAGGTTCAAGAGAACGAACGGCGACTCAGGATACGGTGCAATCCGGAGCGGGACGCCGACGAGCAACGCCTGCAGCGCGCCCGGAATCTCGCTCTTGGTCCACACGACGTCAGGGCCGAAATACGGCCATTCTCCAGTCGCGAAGTACCGAAAGCCGAGCAGGAAAATCTGTGTCTGATCTTCGAAGAAAAACTCACGGGACAGGCCGAACCAGAGCCGGAAGGCAAAGATCGCTCCAAGGATCGGGATCCATCGTCTGGTGCTTCGAAGCATCTGCGGCTGAGATCTTATCCTCAACGTCGATAGCAGGTGAGGTTTCACCAGGCGAGCACACAAGCTGCACGCGTTCACCGTGAACGCATCAGATCGAAAGGAGATCGCTGGCCGTCAGCCGGACGGTGTAACTCTCTGTGTTCAACAGCGGCGTGCGCGCTCGCCGCCCCTGCCCTGCATTCATTGTCGACCACTGCTGAGCGTGACGGGCGCGGCGATGATGCTGGTGGCGGCGTCGGTCCCGAGAGTGGGGCGATTGGAAACTAAGGCTTCGCTGGCGGGACGTCCTTCAGGATGAAGACACGCTCGCCGGGCTTGATCAGGCCGAGCTCGCGGCGGGCGATCTCTTCGATGGCGGTCGGATCTTCGCGAAGCCGCCGTACCTGGTCGCGGAGGCGTGCATTCTCGGCGCGCTGCCGGGCGATCGAGGCCGCGAGCTCGTCATACTGGTGGCGCGCGCGCAGCATGGCTACCAGCCCGCGGTCGCCGACCAGCGCATCGACGACGATCGCCGAGGCAACGAACAGCAGGAGCAGGTGAACGATCCGGCGACTGCGCGTGGGGTGTTTCGGGGTTGGGGCGCGGCGCCGGGGCGCCGGCTGACTCGCGTTCTTTTTCGCCACGCGCCGCAAACAGTACAACAGCTCGCGCAAAAGTACAAGAGCAATGACCGACCTCATCATTATTCTGACGACGATGCCGGACGACGAGCGCGCCGACACGCTCGCGCGGACGCTGGTTGACGAAGGCCTGGCCGCGTGCGTAAACGTTCACGGTTCCATGACGTCGACCTATCGGTGGAAGGGCGCTGTCGAGCGCGAGACTGAACGGCAGGTCGTCATCAAATCTACCCGCGCCCGACTCGAAGCCCTCGAGGCACGTGTGCGCGCGCTGCATCCGTACGAACTGCCGGAGTTCGTCGTGTTGAGCGCAGAGGCCAGCGAGGCCTACGCCGCGTGGGTGAACGATACGACATCGAATTAAGAATCAAGAATTCAGAATTTGGAATTCGAGCACGCATTCCAAATTCCTAATATTCCTAATTCCAAAAATTCCAAATTCCTAATTCCGTTGGCGTCGGTGCGCGATGAGCTCGAAGAGCATCGGCAGCACCGACACGAAGACGATGCCGATCGTCACCAGGGAGAAGTTGTTCCTGATGATCGGAACGTTGCCGAAGAACCATCCTGCGCCGAGACACAGCGACACCCAGGCCACCGCGCCGACCAGGTTGTAGACGCCGAACGAGGCGCTTGTCATCTGCGCCGCCCCGGCCACGAACGGCACGAACGTCCGCACGATGGGGACGAAGCGGCCGAGGATGATCGCCTTGCCGCCGTACTGCTCGAAGAATTTGTGGGCGCGATCCAGGTGCTCCCGGTTCAGGAGGCGGAAACCGGGGTCAGACCCGGTGTTCGGGTCCGCCCCCGTAAACACTCGCGGACCGATGAAGCGCCCGACGGCGTAGTTGACGGTGTTTCCCGCGAAGGCGGCGAACACGAGCAGGCCGAGCATGGCCGGCGTGCTCAGCACACCGGTCGCACACAGCGCCCCCGCGGCGAACAGCAGCGAATCGCCCGGCAGAAACGGCGTGACCACGAAGCCGGTTTCCGCGAACACGATCGCAAACAGGATCGCGTAAACCCACGCGCCGTAGTCGCGAACGAACTCCAGCAGGTGCCGGTCGAAATGGAGGACGAAGTCGACGAGTCCCATCAGAGGGCGTCGAGCGCTTGAGTGAGGTCGTCTTTCAGATCGTCGATGTCCTCGATGCCCGCGGAAATCCGGACCATGCCGTCGGTGATGCCGATCTCGGCGCGTCGCTCGGGCGGCACCGAAGCGTGCGTCATGGTCGCGGGATGGGAGATCAGCGTTTCCACGCCCCCGAGGCTCTCCGCCAACGCGTGCAGGCGGACGCCGTTCAGCAGGCGCCGCGCCGCCTCGAGCGATCCCAGCTCGAACGCCAGCATGCCGCCGAACCCATTCATCTGGCGCTTCGCCAGCTCGTAGTGCGGGTGTGTCGGGAGCCCCGGGTAGTAGACATGTTTCACCTTCGGATGCGCGCTGAGGAATTCCGCCAGGGCGAGGCCGTTCGCGTTGTGCTGCCGCATCCGCAGCGGCAGCGTCTTCGTGCCGCGGAGCACGAGCCATGAATCGAAGGGGCTCAGGATGGCGCCTTCCGCGTTCTGCACGAACGTCAGCCACTCGATATCGTCGTCGCGCACGGCGATGACGATGCCGCCGACGCTGTCGCTGTGGCCGTTCAGGTATTTCGTCGTGCTGTGCAACACGATGTCGGCGCCGAACGCAATCGGCCGCTGGATGTACGGGCTCGCGAAAGTGTTGTCGACGACGAGCCGCACGCCGTGGCGGTGGGCGAGGGCCGCGGCGGCGCGCAGGTCGGTGAGCCGCATCACTGGATTGGTCGGCGTCTCCACGAACAGCATCCGCGTCGCCGGCGTCATGGCGCGCTCGACCGCGTCCAGCTGAGACGTGTCCACGTAGGTGAACGAGAGTTGATACCGCGTCAATACCTTGTCGAACAGCCGGAAGGTGCCGCCGTACGTGTTGTCCGATACGACAACGTGATCGCCCGACCGCAGCATCGTCGCGATGGCGCCAATGGCGGCCATGCCCGAGGCAAAGGCGAAGCCCGCTTTGCCGCCCTCGATCGCCGCAAGGTTGCGCTCGAGCGCCATGCGCGTCGGGTTCTGCGTGCGCGCGTATTCGTAGCCCTTGTGCTTGCCGAGCGCTTCCTGCACGTATGTCGATGTCTGGTAGATCGGCGTGATGATGGCGCCGGTCGTGGGATCGGGTTCCTGCCCCGCGTGGAGGCAGACCGTGCTGAAACGCGCGCGAGATGTGAGCTTCACGATCCAGCAACGATACATGTTTTAATATCGCCAAGTCCACGATGGCTGCGATGAATCGACGAGCGTTGCCGCCCGCGGTGGCCGATCGGCGCGAAGGCGTCCGCGGCGCGCTGCTGCACACGTTGCAGGGCCGCGCGATCGTTGTCGGCCTTGGCATCAAGCTGGCCGTGTTCGTCGTCCGCCTCGTGCTGGGCGGGCTGCCGGGGTTTCTCGTTGTCGTCGACACGGTCGCGGGCCTCGCCGCGGCGGCGGGGCTCCTGTACTTCGCGTTCCGGCTGGTCGTGCTGGCGAAGCGCCGCCTCCTGTGGCGCGTCCGGCGGAAGCTGATCATCTCGTACTTCTTCATCGGGCTCGTGCCGGCGGCGCTGCTGGCCGCCTTCTCGCTGTTGTGCGGGTTTCTCCTCTTCTACCATTTCAGCTCGTACCTCGTGCAGAGCCGCCTCCGCGCGCTGAGCGAGCAGGCGCGGTTTCTCGCGCAGAGCACGGCGCTCGAGATCCAGCGCGGCGGCGGGCGCGACGCCGCCATCATCCTGGCGCGCCGGCAGGCGATCGCAGCCGACCAGTACCCCGACGTCTCGATGGCGATCGTGCCGGTCGCGCGCGTTTGCGGGTCGCCGGGATCCGACAGCGAATTCAGAACTCAGAATTCAGAATTCAAAATTCTCACGTCGGGTCCCTGGCGGCACATCGATCCACCGCGCACGATTCCGTCGTGGATCCAGTGTCCCAGCTTTTCAGGCGTGCTGGCGTATTCGCATCATCGGATCGGCGCCGAGTCCGACGCCGATACGCATCTCCTCGCCCGCGGGGTCGCGTTCCCGGATTCGCCGCGGCCCGGCTACGCCGTAGTGGTCGACCTGCTCATCAACGACTCCATCCGGCGCCAGCTGCGCAACGACACCGGTGTCGAGCTCAAGAGCGTGGAGCCGCTGAAGCGGGAAGGCCAGGACGCGCGTCCGTTGACCGGGCGCGACGGCGGCGTCGAGCGCGACGCGCCGACGCTGCTGACCCCCGGCATCCTCGGCGCCCTGCCCAGCCTGATGGAATATCACGACTGGGCCACCGGCGCGACCGGCACGCTGACGGTGACCACGGCGCTCAGCGTGGCAGAGCTGTACGATCGGATTTCGGCGGCTGAGGGGAGCGTCGGCCGGACGTTCGCCCAGGGACTGCTGCTCGTGCTGTTCGTGATTGGCGCGCTGTTTCTGATCATCGAGGGCATGGCGCTCATCGCCGGGTTCGCGCTCGCGAAGTCGCTCACCGGGTCGGTCCACCAGCTGTTTTCCGGCACCGAGCGGGTGCGGCAGGGTGACTTCACCCACAAGATCGCGGTGAAGAGCGAGGATCAGCTCGGCGAGCTCGCCGGATCGTTCAACTCGATGACGGCGAGCATCGAGGACCTGCTGCGCCAGGCGGCGGAGAAGAAGCGGCTTGAAGAGGAGCTGCGCATCGCGCACGAAATCCAGATGTCGCTGCTGCCCCAGGGGCCGCTCGCCATGGCGGGCCTCTCGGTGACGGCGCTCTGCGTGCCGGCGCGCGAGGTCGGCGGCGACTATTACGACTTTCTGCCGCTCGACGGCCAGCGCGTCGGCGTGCTGATCGCCGACGTCTCGGGGAAGGGGACGTCGGCCGCGCTCTACATGGCCGAGCTGAAGGGGCTCGTGCTGTCGCTGAGCGAGATCCACACGTCGCCCCGCGCGCTGCTCATCGCGGCGAACCGCATCATCGCGCACCACCTCGACGCGCGCAGCTTCATCACGATGACTTACGCCGTCATCGATCTCCGCGCCCGGACGATGACGTACGCGCGCGCCGGACACACGCCGCTCATCTACGTCCCCGGCACCTGCGCCGGAGACGGGCCGTCGCGCGTGCAGATTCTGGCGCCCGACGGGATGGTCGTCGGGTTGAAGCTCGACAACGGGGAGATGTTCGCGCGGCACCTCGTCGAGGAGACGATCCCGCTGCAGCCGGGCGATCTCTACGTGTTTTTCACCGACGGGATCAGCGAGGCGATGAACGGCCACGACGACCTGTTCGGCGAGACGCGGCTCGGCCAGCTCGCCGAGACGCACGCGCGCCTGCCGTCGGATCAGCTGCGCGAGCGCGTGCTGCGCGAGATCGCCGCGTTCGTCGGCGACGCGCCCCAGCACGACGACATGACGATGATTTTGCTCAAGATCGACGAGGCTGCGGCGGCGACGACGATTGACGCGGAGCTCGCGGAGCTCGCAGAATAAGATGGCTCTGGATCTCGTCGTCATTTTTCGCACGCACTCGGACATCGAGGCGCAGATCGTGCGGGGGCTCCTCGCATCGCACGGCGTGACGTCGGTGATGTCGTCCGATATTCCGCACTCGATCTTTCCACTGTCGGTCGACGGGCTCGGCGAGGTGCGCATCGCCGTGCATCACACCGAGGCGCTGGAGGCGCAGCGGATCATCGAGGGGCACCGGACGGAGCTGAAGAACGGGCAGGTGGTGCGGCTGCGCGACGAGTTCGAGGCGCTGCAGCAGGCGATCGGGTATCGCTTCCGCGACCGCGGGCTGCTCGAGCACGCGATGACCCACACCTCGCGCGCGAACGAGGACGTCAGCGGCGGCGTCACCGACAACGAATCGATGGAGTTTCTCGGCGATGCGGTGCTCGGCTTCGTCATCGCCGACATGCTGTTCCGCGAGTGCCCGGAAGACGACGAGGGACGAAAGTCGAAGCTGAAGGCGGCGCTCGTTTCGACCGCCACCCTGGCACGGCAGGCCGAGCGGCTACATCTCGGGGACCACCTGCTGCTCGGACGCGGCGAGGAAAAGACGGGCGGCCGCCGCAAGCAGGCGCTGCTCGCCGACGGCTACGAGGCGCTCATCGCCGCGGTCTATCTCGACGGCGGCGTCGAGCATGCGCGCGCCTTCATCGTGCGTGAGTTCGCGAATCTCCTCGACGAGGTGCGGCGGGACGTTGTGACCGGACAGGACCACAAGTCGGCGCTGCAGGAGCTCGTCCAGTCGCGCGAGATGCCGCTGCCGGAGTACCGTCTGGTCGGCACGCTCGGGCCCGATCACCGCAAGCTGTTCGAGATCGAGGTGCTCGTCAACGGCGACCGTCTCGCGGTGGCGACGGGCCCCAGCAAGAAAGAAGCGGAGCAGGAGGCCGCGCGCCTGGCGCTCGACGCGCTCAGGCTACGGGACTGAGCCGCGCCCGCGCCGCGTACCGTTGTCCGGCCGTCGTGCGTTCGTCCAGGGGGCAGCACGGCGCGAACGCGGCCTGAATGTCCCACCCGGGCGGCACGGTGACACCGAGCTGTGCCAGCGACAGCTGGGTGCCGGTCGAGTACGCGTTCCAGAATTTCTGCGCCGACGACCCAAACGCCGCCAGCGGCAGATGGTCCTGCCGGATCTCGAACGCGGTGTGCGCCTGGACGAACCGCACGGCGGCTCGGATGGCCTCGCCGATCGTGCGCGCCTCGGCGCCGATATCATGCTCCAGCCCGCGCACCACCCAAAGGCCTGGAGCCTCCTGAAACACGAGCAGTCGCAAACGTTTGGGAGTCATGCGAGATGGTGTGGCAACACTGGTGACGCGCCTAGCTCGGCAATAACCGTAATTCCTGCAGGTACTTACAATTATGGCACCTGACTCAACTGTCGGGATTCACGACGCAAAACTTACACGGTTCAGGTAATGAAGTGTCGTCTGAGACCGCAAAGTCACAGGGCCGCGTGCAGGGCGGCGACTTTTGGCGACTTTAGCGTCCGCCGCCGCACCACACCTGGCGGTTCATCGAAATCGCCGGACCGCCAAGGCGATTGAAGAGGATGACGAAGCCGCCGCGCTCCCACTCATACCAGCCGGCGCCGAGGCCGAGATAGAAACGCTCGCGTTCGCCGGGCCTCGCCGCGCTCGGATCGTACGGCTCGTAGTCGAACACCAGCGTGTCGCGACGACCGAGATCGCTGCCGGCGTCGAAGCCGGGTTCAATCCACGCGCGCAGCCGATAGGGGAACGCGTTGGACCGTGATGGATCCACGTGGCACGACGCGTCGTACCACACGATGGAGTTCTGCGAGACGTCGAGCGTCCAGGGCGCCGCGGCGCTTGCATCCGCGCGGAGCTGACGCGGCAGCCACCGGCCGTCGGTGAAGGCATAGGACTCGTTGCTGTCGCCGTCGAGCGCGTGATCGACCGCGTGATAGACGAACTGATCGTCCCAGCGCCAGCACTCGAACCGTCTGGGATTCACGTACTTCACCCAGCACACTTCGCGCCGCTCCAGGTCCACGATCTGATTTTGCGAGTGACTCCCCACGCGCGGCCACAGCGCCGCGTCGCCGAGCAGATAGTTCAGGACATCGACGCTGGCAGACGTCGCCGAGGGCGATACGGGATGCGAGCAGCCGGCGATGGCAAGCGAGAGCACGACAAGGACGACAACGGCAATTAGCGACCCGGTGCAGACAGCAATTGGTGACCTGGTGCAGACAGCAATTGGTGACCTGGTGCAGACAGCAATTGGTGACTTGGTGCAGACAGCAATTGGTGACTTGGTGAGTTGGTGAATTGGTGAATTCAGGTTGACACTCACCAACTCACCAATTCACCAACTCACCAACTCACCAACTCACCAATTCACCAATTCACAGTCAGTCGATCTCTATGATCCCCGATGGTCCGCCGGCCATGGCGAAGGCGGGCTCGGCCTGCGGCGCCGGCGGCACGTCGGAGGGCTGGGGCAGCCGCGGCAGCGCGTAGCGGTGCACTTCGCGGGCGAGGTCGTCGTCGCTCGGCGCCGACGTGCGGCAGTGGAGGCGGACCCAGACGCGCAGCAGCGGATCGGTGAAGCTATAGCGCTTCTGGCGGACCGTGACGAGATCGACGTCCTCGAGCCACGAGAGGTAATCCTTGGTCGATCCGGGCGTGCGCTGCAGCTGCAGCGAGATCTCGGTGAGCGTCAGCCCTTCTTCCTCGGCGAGGATCTCGAGGATTGCTTTGAGCGCGCCGTAGCCGCGCGCGCGATGCAGGCGCAGCTCGTAGCAGAAGCTGCACTGCTTCGCGAGGCGACCCTCGGGCGCGAGCAGGCCGGCGAGCGCGCTGATCACGTCGTCGCTGCCCGGCCCGCCGTGCTCGCGCATCATCGCCAGCTCGTCGGCGATCGCGCGGACGTACATGGGACGCCCGTCGGCCAGCGCGAGCACCGTGCGCGCCTGATAGTCGGCTTCGCGCGCCTCGTCACGACCGCTGACTGCCGGCCCGGGCGGGGCGGCGATCGGCCCGAGAATGTCGAGCGCATCTTCGGCGGTCAGCGCCGGCATGTGGATCACTTCGAACCGCGAGGAGCGATCGCGGAGCAGACGCAGGGTGCGCGAGACGTAACGGCTCGTCAGCACGAACCGGTTGCCGCTCGCGGCGAGGCCGTCGAGGCAGTCGTACAGCACGCGGCGCAGGCCGGGAAAGCTCTCGAACGTGCGGAGCTCCAGGAACTCGTCGAGAAGGAATGTCGCCGGCTCGCTCGCGGCGGTGCGGGTCCGTCCGAGAAAGCCGAGCGTCACGTCGAACGCCGCGCGCGCCCCGGCGGGCGCGGCGGCCGCGGGGGCGGTCACGGGAAACGGCGAGACGGAGGTGACCGCGCGCAGGAAGCGCTCCGGCGTCGTCGCGGTGCGCTCGACGTCGATATGCTGGACCGACGTGCGGCCGATTCGCTCGCGCAGCTGGCGGAGCAGCGTGGTTCGTCCGCTGCCGCATCCGCCGACCAGCACGGGGATCCGTGAGGGCGCTGCATCGAGCGACGACATCACGCGGCGGGCCAGAGTCGTACGAGGAGTCAACATTCTCGTTCCTCATGCATCGGGATTCGCAAGCCTTCTCGCTCGGCAGTGGCGATCGCCGCGGCGTATCCGGCGTCCGCATGGCGCACGACGCCGATCCCGGGATCGCAGGTCAGGACGCGTTCGAGCTTTTCGTCAGCATCGGCCGTGCCATCGGCGACGATCACCATGCCGGCGTGCAACGAGTAGCCGATGCCGACGCCGCCGCCGTGGTGCACCGACACCCACGTCGCGCCGCTCGACGCATTCAACAACGCGTTCAGGACCGGCCAGTCGGCAATCGCGTCGCTGCCATCGCGCATGCCTTCAGTCTCGCGGTTGGGCGAAGCGACCGACCCGCTGTCGAGATGATCGCGGCCGATCACGATCGGCGCGGTGATGCGGCCGTCGCGCACCAGCTCGTTGATCCGGAGTCCGAAGCGCGCGCGCTCGCCGTAGCCGAGCCACAGGATGCGCGCGGGCAGCCCCTGGAACGCGACGCGCTCGCGCGCGAGATGGATCCAGCGCACCAGCGCCTCGTTGTGGCCGAACATCTCGAGCGCCGCTTCATCGGTGACGCGGATGTCCTCGGGATCGCCGGAGAGCGCGGCCCAGCGGAACGGGCCCTTGCCTTCGCAGAACAGCGGCCGGATGTATTCAGGCACGAAGCCCGGAATGTCGAACGCGCTCGCGACGCCCGCCTGCTTCGCCTGCGCGCGGATGTTGTTGCCGTAATCGAACGTGACGGCGCCGCGCTGCCGCAGCGCGAGCATCGCGCGCACGTGCTCGGCCATTGCCGACATCGAGCGCGCCACATACTCGGTCGGATTCCGCTCGCGCAGCCGGTTCGCCTCGTCGAGCGACAGCCCGTTCGGGACGTAACCCGTCAGCGCGTCGTGCGCCGCCGTCTGATCCGTGAGCACGTCGGGTGTCACGCCGCGCGCGACCAGCGCCGGCAGAACGTCCGCGGCGTTGGCGCGCAACGCGATCGAACGGCCGACGCGCTCGCGCGTCCAGCGGCCGACGGTCGCCAGCGCCTCGTCCAGACTGTCGGTCGCCTCGTCGAGGTAGCGCGCGGCGAGGCGGCGGGCGATCCGCTGCGGGTCCACTTCGATGACCAGTGCGGCGGCGCCGTTCATGGCGGCGGCCAGAGGCTGGGCCCCGCCCATGCCGCCGAGCCCGGCGGTCACCACGAGGCGGCCGGAGAGGGTGCCGCCGAAGTGGCGGCGCGCAACAGCGGCCAGCGTCTCGTACGTGCCCTGCACGATGCCCTGGCTGCCGATGTAGATCCAGCTCCCGGCCGTCATCTGACCGTACATCGTGAGGCCGCGGTGCTCGAGGTCGCGGAAGTTCTCCCACGTCGCCCACGCGGGCACGAGCAGGGCGTTCGCGATCAGCACGCGCGGCGCGCCGGGGTGGGTTTGAAAGATACCGACCGGCTTGCCGGACTGCACGATCAGCGTTTCGTCGTGCTCGAGCGCGGTCAGCGATCGCACGATGGCGTCGAACGCCTCCCAACTGCGCGCCGCCCTGCCCGATCCGCCGTACACGATCAGATCGTCCGGCCGCTCGGCGACGTCGGGATCGAGATTATTCATCAGCATGCGCAGCGCGGCTTCCTGCGGCCAGCCTTTGCAGGTCAGCGAGGTGCCTCGCGGCGCTCGGATGGTGCGGGTAGCGGTGGCCATGAAGATCGCTGAGCGAAAGATAGACCTTAAGAAGCAGCGCGAAGGTTGTCAATTGGGAAATGAAAAATTTTTCACTTGACTAGGACGCCGCACGCGTCATCGAAAGCGCTCGTCGCGATCAGTGTGGTGATCGCGACGATGTCGGGCGCCGGCGCGCGGTCATCGACGAGCGTCGGCACGCGCGATCGCACGAGATCGTGGACCTTTTTGAGCGGCGGTGACGTGACGAGCGGCGCAAGGAGGTCGATCGCCTGGCACGCGCAAAGGATTTCTATCGCAACGACCTCGCGCGCGCGCCCGACGGCGCGTTCCGCCTTCAAGGCGGCCGTCATGCTCATGCTGACGTGGTCTTCCCGGTTCGCCGACGTCGGAATCGTGTCGACGCCGGAGGGATGCGCCAGCGATTTCAGCTCGGACGCGACGGCGGCGGCCGTGACCTGTGCCACCATATAGCCCGAATTCACGCCGCCGTCACGCGTGAGGAACGCCGGCAGGCCGCTGAGCGCCGGGTCGACCAGCCGATCGGTCCGCCGCTCGCTGATCGTGGCCAGCGGGACGATCGCGGCGGCGAGCAGATCGGCGGCGATGGCGGTCGGCGCACCATGAAAGTTGCCGCCCGAGACGATGTCGCCGGTGTCGGCGAAGACCATCGGGTTGTCGGTGGCGCTGTTCGCCTCGACGTCGACGGTCTCGCGCACGAAGCGAAGCGCTTCGCGCACCGCGCCGTGCACCTGAGCTGCGCAGCGGAGCGAGTACGCGTCCTGGACCTTCCCGCAATACTCGTGCGACTTGTTGATCCCGCTGCCGCGCATCAACGCCTCGATGTTGGCGGCCGACGTGCGCTGCCCGCGGAAGGGGCGCGCGTCGTGGATCCGCGCGTCGAAGGGATGAATCGAGCCGCGCAGCGCGTCGATCGAGAGCGCCGCCGCGATGTCCGCCGCGCGCGCCACCTGTTCGGCCGCCGCGAGCGCCAGCGCGAGCACCGCCGTCGAAGGCTGGGTCCCGTTGATGAGCGCAAGGCCTTCTTTCGGGCCGAGGGTGATCGGCTCCAGCCCCGCGCGCGAGAGCGCCTCCGCGCCTGGGATCACGTTCAACCGCAGAGCTCGCTGAGATCGCAGAGAGCCTTGATTCTCTCGGCGTCCTTCGCGGTCTCCGTGGTTCCTGTTTTCCTCGTCGTGCTCGTCCAGCACCTCGCCCTCGCCGATGAGCACGAGCGCGAGGTGGGCGAGCGGCGCGAGATCGCCGCTTGCGCCGACCGAGCCGCGCGATGGGACATACGGGTGCACGCCGTTGTTCAGCAGCGCCATCAACGCCTCCAGCGTCCCGATGCGGATGCCGGAGAACCCTTTCGCCAGCACATTCGCGCGCAGCGCCATCGTCGCGCGCACGGCCCGCACCGGCAGCGGCTCGCCGAGGCCGGCCGCGTGGCTCCTGAGCAGGTTGAGCTGCAGCGCGTCGAGCGCCCTGGGCGCAATCTTCACGTCCGCGAACGACCCGAAGCCGGTGTTGATCCCGTACGCCGGCTCTTCGTCTTGCGCGCGCCGATCGACGACGGCGCGCGACGCGCGCACGCCGTCGCGGGCGGCGTCGGCCAGCGCGACCGGCTCGCCGCGATCGGCGATCGCGAGCAGCTGTTCCAGGGTGAGAGAGGAGCCGTCCAAGTAGATCATGGCGTCATCGGTCTAGTCAGTAGTCAGTAGTCAGTAGTCGGTAGTCGGCAGTCGAGTAGTCGGTAATCGGCGGTCGTGTCGAGTAGAATCTTAACCCGCTTATGAATCTCGTTGTGCTCGGCGCGCAGTGGGGCGATGAAGGCAAAGGGAAGATCGTCGATCTTCTGACGCCGCACTTTTCGATTGTGGCGAGATATCAGGGCGGACACAACGCCGGTCACACGGTGTACGTGAACGGCACGAAGTTCATCCTCCGCCTGATCCCGTCCGGAATCCTGCACGCCGGGGTGACGTGCGTGATCGGCAACGGGGTCGTGATCGATCCGGCCGCGCTGTTCGCCGAAATCGACGAGCTCACGAAAAACGGCATCGACGTCGGGCAGCGGATCGTGATCAGCGACAAGGCCCATCTGATCCTGCCGTACCATCGCGACCTCGATCTCCTGTCCGAAGCGCGCCGGGGCGAGCGGAAGATCGGCACGACGTCGCGCGGCATCGGTCCGGCCTACGAGGACAAGATCGCGCGCCGCGGCGTTCGCGTCGGCGACCTGAACGATCCGAAGGGGCTGGAGCAGAACATCCGCGACAATGTCACCGCGCGCAACCGCCTCGTGCAGGACAACACGATGGACTGGAAGCCGGTCCTCGAGCAACTGCTCCGGCACGCCGGGCGCATGCGGCTGATGATCCGCGACGTGTCACTGATGCTCACCGAGGCGATGCGGGCCGGCCAGTCGATCCTCTTCGAAGGGGCGCAGGGGACGCTGCTCGACATCGATCACGGCACGTACCCCTACGTCACCTCCTCGAACGCGTCGGTCGGCGGCGTGTGCACCGGCCTCGGCATCCCGCCGCGCGCGATCGGCCGCGTGCTCGGGGTCGTCAAGGCCTACACGACGCGCGTCGGCGAAGGCCCGCTGCCGACGGAGCTCTCGGGCGAGATGGGCGACCGCCTGCGCGAGAGCGGCAACGAGTACGGCGCGGTCACGGGCCGGCCGCGTCGCTGCGGCTGGTACGATGCGGTCGCCGTGCGCTACGCGTCGCGCATCAACGGTCTCGACGGCCTCGCGCTCACGAAGCTCGACGTGCTCGACGGCCTCGAGCGCATCGACATCTGCACGGCGTACCGCTGCGGCGGCCGCACCCTCACCGAGTTTCCCTCCGACGTGAGACAACTCGCGGCCTGCGAGCCGGTGTACGAGTCGATGCCCGGCTGGGCGGCGCCGACCGCCGGCGTGCGGAGCTTCGATCGGCTGCCGGAGGCCGCGCGCAATTACATCGCGCGGCTCGAAACTGTGTCGGGCGTGCGCGCCGCGATCGTCTCCACCGGCTCCGAGCGCCACGACACGATCGTCAGAGACGACGTATTGCAGATGGCGGATTTCGGATTGCGGATTTGATTGGGGACTTCTCCGCGTCCCGGATTGCCGCAACCGCATTCCGCAATCCGCACTACGCGGGTGCGATCGCCAGCACCCTCAGCGGGCTTCCGCTTCCCTCGACAATCTTCAACGGCGCCGCGATGACGATGGCGCCGGTCGGCGGCAGTTGATCGAGATGGCAGAGGCTCGCCAGCCCGAACTTGCCGGCACCGTGCATGATCGTGTGGTTCGGAAAGGGCGGATCGAACGTGCCGGCCTGGCCCGCGTCGGTGCCAATTGTCTCGACGCCGACGCCGAGCACGTCACGATCATGCGCCAGCAGGCGCGACGCGCGCGCGTCGAAGCCCGGGCTGTGCGGTCCGTCGGCCGCGACGTTGAGGAAGGCGGGCGGGTCGGTTCTCCGGCTCCATCCAGTCAGGAGGAGCACCCACGCGCCGCGAGGAATCCGTCCGTGCGTGCGCTCCCAGTCCTCGATCCGCTCGACGGTCAGCAGAAAATCAGGATTGGGCGCGACGTCCCTCTGGACATCGATGACGCACGCGGGGCCGATGAAGGTGCGCGCCGGAATGGTGTCGCAGGCATTGTCCGGCAGATCCTTGCCCGTCACCCAGTGCACCGGCGCGTCGAAGTGCGTCCCGGTATGCTCGCCGAACCGCAGCGTGTTCCAGTACCACGCCGGGCCCTTGTCGTCGTATCGCGAGATCACGTCGATCGTCACGCCGGGCGATGGGGCGAAGATCGGCGGCAGGCCGATCACCGGCGTCGCCGGCCCGAGTGGTTGCGTCAGGTCGACGACTCTCAGCGTGCCGCGTTCAAGCGCGTCGACGACCTGTGCGAGTAATTCCAAGTCCCGAATCCCTAATCCAAATCCCTAATCCAAATCCCGAATCCCGAATCCCGAATCCCTAGGCTTTGTGCCGCTGGCCGAAGGCGTCGACGGCGTCCCCGTCGGCGTCGGCGAAGTTGAGGCCGGCGCGATACCGCGCGCCGCCGTCCGGCGGGATCTCGAACGATGTCCAGACGACGATCGCGGTGAACTTCAGGTTGCCCACATTGTCCATCAGCACGAGGCTGACCTGCTGGTTCGGCTTCAACCCGCTCGGCGACACGACCTGCGCGCCGACCGCCGACAGATCGATCAGCGTGGCCGATTTGCCTTCGATCGTCATCATCACCTTCGGTGCAATCTTGACCCGCGCCGCGCGGCGAGTGCCGCGCTGATCGAGCGCGGGCGGCGCTGGCACCGCCGCGCGCGGGATAACGCGCGAGTAGTCGCTGTTGTGCTCGAGGACGCGGATTTCCGATTCGCGCAGCGACGGGTCCGCCTTGATGCGGCTGATCAGCGCCGCGCCGCGCGGCGTCACGGCAAACAGCCGCTCCAGCGCCACGACCCTGGGCTTGCGCTTCGTGATCGCCTCGAGCGCGCGGAGCGCCTCGGCGTCGGAAAATGCCAGTACCTCGCCGTTGGCCGTTCCGGCGCGCTCCCTGAGCCCGGGCAGGAGATCAATCGCCGCTATGAGCACGGTGCAAGAGTCGGTCACAGCGGATCAGTATACGGTGAGATGGCAGGCCGGTAGGATCCGGCAATTTTGTAATCGGGCCACCCCGCGATGCCGCACCGATCTGTGGCACAATCCGCCGCCATGGCCGGTGCCCACCCGTCCTTCCGTGATATCGCCATCGGCGATCTCCTGACGCGTCTCGCGCGCGCCCTGCCCGACCGTGAGGCGCTGGTCTACGCCGGCGGACCGCGCTATACCTTCGAGACGCTCGAACGTGAAGCGCGCACGATCGCGCGCGGGCTGATGGCGCTCGGCGTCGCGCCCGGCGAACGCGTGGTCCTGTGGGCGACCAACGTGCCCGAGTGGGTGGTCCTGCAATTCGCGCTCGCCAAGATCGGCGCGGTTCTCGTCACGGCCAACACATCGCTGCGCGCCCGCGACATCGACTACCTGCTCCGCCAGAGCGAAGCCGCCACGCTCATCACCATCCGCGGTTTTCGCCAGGTCGATTACATCGACGAACTGGCCGCGATCGACGTCCCTCGACGGGCGCGGGACGGCCTGAGCCGGCCGACGGCCGCGGCGTCCGGCGCGATCCCGACGCTCCGGCGTCTCATCTTCATCGGGGAGCAGGCGCCAGCAGGGTTCACGCCGTACGCCGAGCTCGGCGCGCGCGCCGCCAGCGTCCCGGAACCGGAGCTCGACGCGCGCGCGACCGGTATCGGCGTGGACGACGTCATCAACATGCAGTACACGTCGGGCACGACCGGTTTTCCCAAGGGCGTCATGCTGTCCAGCCGCAACATCCTCAACAACGCGCACGCGCTGGCGGAGACGCTCGGATACACGCCGGCGGACCGTCTGTGCCTGTGCGTGCCGTTGTTTCATTGCTTCGGCTGCGTGATGGGCGTCCTCGGCCCCTTCTCGCACGGCGCGTGCATCTGCGCGATCGAAGCGTTCGATCCCGGGCGCGTGCTGGAGACGGTGGATCGCGAACGCTGCACCGCGCTCTACGGCGTGCCGACGATGTTCATCGCGGAGCTCGAGCACCCGGACTTCCCGCGCTACGACCTGACCTCGCTGCGCACCGGCGTGATGGCCGGCGCCCTCTGTCCGGAAGCGCTGATGCGCCGCGTGATGGCGGAGATGCATCTGGAGGAGATCACCATCGCCTACGGCCTGACCGAGGCGTCGCCGTGCATCACCATGACGCCGCGCACGGCGTCGGTCGCTCAGCGATCGCAGACGGTGGGTCCCGTGCTGCCCGAGCTGGAGGTGAAGATTGTCGATCCGGTGACAGGAGCCGAGCGCGCACCCGGCGAACGCGGCGAGCTCTGTTGCCGCGGCTACAACATCATGAAGGGGTACTACAACAACCCCGACGCCACGCGCGCGGTGCTCGATGCCGATTGCTGGCTCCACACCGGGGACGAAGCCAGCATGGATACCGACGGGTATTTCCGGATCACCGGGCGCATCAAGGATCTGATCATCCGCGGCGGCGAGAACATCGCGCCGAAGGAGATCGAAGATCGCTTGCGCGAGCACCCGGCGGTCGCCGACGCTTACGTGTACGCCGTGCCCGATGCGTTTTTCGGGGAAGCCGTCGCGGCCGCGGTACGGCTGAAGCCGGAGGCCACGGTCCCGCTGAAGCCGGACTCTACGTACGATCGTGCTGCGAACGAAGGCGCGAAGTGGAAAGGTGCAACCTGCGAGGATGCGACGTGCGAGGCGCCCGACCCGGCGGAGCTGATCGCCTGGTGTGCGAGCGCCCTCGCGAAGTTCAAGGTGCCGTGCTACGTCCGGTTCGTTTCGGAGTTTCCGATGACGGCGTCAGGAAAGATTCAGAAGTACAAACTGCGGGAAGAACACCAACAGATCCTGAGTTCGAAGTCTGAAGTCTGACGCGTCTGACTTCGCACTTCTGACTTCTGAGTCGCGAGCGTCAGAAGATTCGAGCATCCTGAAGCGGCCACCAGCGCACCTTCACCTTGCCGACAATGTACTTTTTCGGCACCGGTCCCCAGTGGCGGCTGTCCGAGCTGTTGTTGCGGTGGTCACCCATCACGAAGTAGTAGCCCTGCTGGATCACCTGTGGACCCCAGTCGTCGTGGCTTCTGAACTCGACGGGCACGTAGTCGTCATGGAGTGGAATGTCGTTGACGTAGACGCGACCGTCGACAATCCGGACCGTGTCGCCCTCCCGCGCTATCACCCGCTTCACGAACATCTTCTCGGGGTTCAGCGGGTAGTAGAGCATGACGATGTCGCCGGGCCGCGGATCGCCGAGCTCGTACACGAGTTTATTCACGATGAGCCGATCGTGATCCTCGAGCGTGGGCGCCATGCTGAGGCCGTCGACGCGCGCCACCTGGACACCGAACGTAACAATCAGCGTCGCGTAGACCGCCGCCGACAGCAGCGTCTGGAGCCCCGCGACGATCTCGTGGCCCATCCGCTTCCACGCGGACCCCGGCTCGGCCGTCTGCTCCGGGGCATGCGCCGGCGCGTCCGCGCCGGAGGCGGTCGTTTCGGGAGCCGCGACCGCGGGCCCCAAGGGGGAAACCGCCGTCAGGCACTCGCCAGGTGGCGGCATCTCGAATGTCAAATCGGACGATTCAGCGTGTTCGCTCATAGGGCTACGATCATGAAGCGTGTCCAGAATACCACGGAGATGGTATACTCTGCCCCTCACCTCGGCTTGCGGTAGGTCCCAGCCTTTCCGCGACTTGGATTTTCATCAACCCCCGTCACGGAGGACGTTTAATGAAGCGGCGCGGACGTATTGCGATAGTTTCGCTCGTGGGCTTGTGCCTCGAGGCTGCCTCAGCGCGCGCGCAGACCGGGTCGGACGGGCAGATGTACGCGGAATTGACAGGCGGCCCGACGCTCGGCCACAAATCAGACACCTCGATAGGTGGCGAGTTCGGGTGGCGGCTGGGCGCCAACCTCGATCTGTTCGTCGAGGGCGGCCGAGTGGGCAACGCGGCGACCACCGACTTCGAAGGGCGCGGCGTCAGGATAGCCAACGCCGTCAGCAGTCCCAACAACATCGTGACCGCGAACGGGTTCGAGAAGGTGACCTACTTCGACGTCGGCGTCCGCTACCGCTTCACGACGACGCTCGTTCCCACCCGAGTGCATCCGTATGTCTTAGTTGGGTTCGGCGTCGGTCGCGTCACGACGGAGACCGATTTTGTCCTCAACGGCACCGTCGTCCCGGCTGAGTCGCTGGGCATCCAACTCGGCGGCGATCTGGCGGGGAAATTCACGCGTCCGTTCGGCATGTTCGGATTCGGCACGAATATCGAGTTCGGCTCCCGATACTTCGCCGATATCAGCTACAGGTACGGGCGTGTCTCCGGACACACCGCCGACTCGGAAACCGAGCTCGAAAGCGTGCCCACACAGCGCGTACAATTCGGCGTCGGCATCCGCTTCTAGTTTGTTGCTCAACAGGATCAAGCCGGGCCACTGGTGCGTTCTTCACGTTCGCGTGCCGCGAACCCTTCAGGCGAGCGTCCCTCGCTCGGCTGACGCCCTTCGCCCTGCGCGAAGGCGCAAACGGCCCTGATCCGTAGATCCACCTCAACTGCCGATCGCGTTTTCCGAAAAAGTTGGTCCGGCTCTTGCTCCTCATCGTGTGTCTATTCGAGAACACTTCGAGAGGAGGCATCTGATGATGCGTCGTTTCATTTCAACCGTCGCGGTAGTAGCGTGCGCCGGCGTTTACGTGTTGGCGGCCGAGCGCGCAACCTTCATCCTGACGAATGGCGAGCGGAAGAGCGGGGAGCTCGTCGCCCACGGCGGAAACGCCGCGAATTTCATCGACGGTCAGCTCAACCTCGGCGACAACGGCCGCGAGCAATCGTACGCCATCGATCAGGTCGCGGTCATCGACTTCGCGGGGGGCACACCAACGCCGGCAGAACTCGCGAACGTGCCGGTGTCGGGTCAGACCGTCGTGCTGCGCAATGGCAGCGCGGTGCCCGGTAAGTTCGTGAACATCGTCCGCGGCGACACGCTGGTGTGGGAGAACGCGAGCGGCCAGCCGCAGCAGCTCCCCGTTCGCGATGTGGCGCGGGTTTACCTGAACGGGCAGGCCGCCCGCACGGCGTTCAACTACAGCGGGGCGGCGGCCGTCGGCACGGCGGGAGGACTGAACGGCCGCACCATTCGCGTCGACGCGCGGCGGCAGTGGACCGACACGGGGATCGACGTGAACGCCGGCGATCGCGTCGCCTTTCAGGCGAGCGGCGAGATTCAGTACGGCCGCACTGCGGGCATGACGGCGACGCCGGACGGCAATGGGGGGCCTGTCGGCGGCGGCTATCCAGATTCGACCGTTCCGGTTGGCGCGCTGATCGGCAAGGTCGGCAACGGCCGGCCATTCGCGATCGGAACGCAGAGCCAGCCGCTGCCGATGCCCGCTTCGGGCCGTCTCATGCTCGGCGTCAACGACAACGCGCTCGACGACAACAGCGGGTCTTTCACAGTGGTCGTTGCGAAGCAGTAGCAGCGGCGCCGAGGGAACTCACCCTGTCGGGTTCCGGGTCTCACCCGGCAGGGTGCTGAGGGACTCATTCTGTAACATGCTCGGTCTCATGCCGTAGGGTACCGGGGCTCTCCAAGAACTCCGAGGCGCCTGGGTTCGGAGTTCAGAGTTCAGGGTGCAGCGTTCGTTCTGTTCGGTGTTCGCGGTTCTATCTATTTGTTTTTGTCTCGTCCTGGATCAAGGTCGCCTGCACGATGAAGCGTCTGGGCGCGTGACCCACGAACTCGAACGGGTAGCACGTCACGAGCGTCAGTGTCGGCTGATCAGTAGCGTCCAGCACGTAGACGTCGTCGGGCCCGACGATCAACGTCTTGCTGATGCGATACCGGTACGTGTGCTCCGCGGTCGCGAGCTCCAGCGGATCGCCGACCTTGATGTTGCGCAAGGGTCGAAACACGGTATCGCGATGCCCCGCGATGCCGACATTGCCAGGCTGACCGGGAAACGGCGTGTCTTCGATGTGGCCCGCCCCTCGACTGAGCGTCCCATCGTCGCTGCCTTCGAGGACGTTGGCTTCCATGTGCACGGACGGCGCGGTGAGGCGCGCCAGCAGCGCGCCGGCGAGCGCGGGGGAGCCCCGTGCGCGAGACTTCGAATCGCCCGAATCGCCCGGGAGCACGGGGACGACCGTCTGGGTGACGGTGAGCTGTCCCGTCAGCGGAACACTGTCATGAAAGCGCGCTTCGACGAGCATCGCCGCGCACCAGGCGCCGAGCGCCACGCCGAAGATCAGCAGTCCTCGTTCGAACCAGCGAAGCACCGATCGTGTCCTCATCGTTCAACGGTCCGGCGTCCGGCGAAATAGCCGGGGCGCGTGCGGACGTACAACCGCCGCGACGGCGATGGATCCACGAGCACACGGACACGGTGGTACGCGCCGTCGCGATCCGGCGGGACGTAGCCGATCGTGTAGCCGCTGCGAATCTCGCGCGCGATCCGCTCGCAGACCCGGAGTAGATCACCCGGGGAGCGCGGCAGAAACCGCGCGCCGCCGGTCGTCTCCGCCAGCGATTTGAGCACGCGCGGGTTGCGATCGAGATCGTCCTCGTCGTAGATGCCGATCGTATAGATCGCCGCGTTCGAATCCCGGGCGCGCTTCAGCACGCGGTCGAGTGTCGCCTCGCTGGCGTTATCGCCGCCGTCACTGACCACGATGAGCACTTTGCGCGCGCGCGATCCGCGCGCCAGATGATCGAGTCCCGCTATCAGACCGTCGTACAGCGCGGTGCGTCCCTCGGGCCTGAGTGCGCTGACCGCCGATTCGAGCGCACCCAGATCGCTCGCCGGCAGGAATGGACGATCGGTGACCGCATCCCGCACGTCGTCGTTGAAGCGGATGGCGAAGAGCTCGTCCTCGGGGTTGCTCGACTTCGCAAACGCCACGGCCGCCGCAATGACCTCGCCGAGCTTCGAGCGCATGCTGCCGCTGGCGTCGAGGATGAGACCGATGGTGACCGGCGTGTCTTCGTTGCTGAAGAGCTCGATCGGCACGCGCCGGCCGTTGTCGAGGATGGTGAACTGCTGGCTCGGCACGTCGGAGATGTAGTGCCCTTGCTTGTCGGTAACCACGACGGGCAGGACCACGAGCTCGCTCGAGCCGCTGCGAAAGCTTGGCTCCTGGACCGGCTGGGCGGGAAAGGCGGC